>Ga0123340_1002966_pt1 | contig 15666 bp, 12 predicted proteins | sample SirMexnodulemix_FD_89961 | JGI IMG/M metagenome (GOLD analysis project Ga0123340, IMG submission 89961) | Root nodule microbial communities of legume samples collected from Mexico - Siratro Mexico nodule mix | ecosystem: Host-associated > Plants > Roots > Nodule | place: Mexico: Nepantla... | reverse complement strand
ATATATATATATATATATATTTTGAATCTTTCTAATTTTATATTCGTTTTTTATATCCAGCAATTTTTTCTCTTCCATTTTATTTAAAATCCTAAAGCATGGTTATGGAAACAAAAAAAATTATTAGAAGTAAAGAAAAGGGTGGGTGGAACTCATCATCATCTCACATGGGTGGCAAACATGACCAAGAAGCTTTTGAAAAATTAATTTGAGTCGGTGATTTGCCTGGCTATGCGACACGAAGGCGAAAGAAAACAACTGTTGATGGGGTGGCAGAGGAAACACCCTCCATGTCCTTAGCTGATCCCTCTCATACCACCACACACTGTCACACATGAAAACAAATAAATATTTGAAGTGGCACTGTTTATGGCTTTACCGTTTACTTTGGGTCTCTATGGATCTGCGTTCATCACAACCAACTTTTCATGCAATGGCCAGCAATAGTTTTGCAATCTTCACATATCGGTATTTTTCTCATGTGGTGCAATTTTACACCACAATGTCTAAAATAAATAATTTCTTTCATTTTATAAGTTAGGATAATATGATTTCAGTTATTTAAATCATATGCTACTAAAATCATATTAAACTAATATAATTTAAATTCAAAACACAATACACTAAGATTATACCATTCTAACATAGCTGCAATCATGTTTTGAATTAAAATTTTGTTATCTTCAGTCAAGGACGAAAGAAAAAACTAAAGTTATATTTAATTCATATGATCCATTTACATATTAAAAAACCTAAAATTGGACCACATCGAAAAAAACACCTCGCATGTCATATGCATTTTTATCCCCCAACATATTGTCATACATATAATAATATATGTCCGTAGCTAGCTAGATTTCAATGCGACATTAATTCTTTCCATTCAGAAAAAAAGTACAGGGTCCACTCTTTGGTCTACATCCATCAGGGTTCACCATAGATATTTTCATAAATACATCTTATTCGAATATATTTCGAACACTTTAAATATTAGTTTTATTAATAAAAAAATAGCCACATAAACCATACAGTTGAGATAGTTTGGCTGAATAAATAATAACATACATATATTATTATATAAAGATTCTACAAGGATAAAAATTGCAATTAATTATGAGTTGTCATTATAAAGAATGTAATATTTCTATAATTATGGTGATCTTTATAATAACGGTTAAATAAGGAATTATGAAAAATGAGGGTGGTTGACCTATCAGGCATATCAAAAGGTACTTTATAACGAAGGTTGGAATAATTAACGATATTTAAAAGCATAAGTGATGATGCATTCCTTTATAGAGGACTTTTACTAATGATAAAAAAACTTTTAAAAGTAGTTATGGAATCGTCATTAGTAAAAATGTTATTTTAAGTTTTACAATTCACTGATTTCGTTATTAATTAGCCTTTTAAGTTTAAAATTTTTATCATCATAGGTGGACATAATAACGAGTACCAGAAATGAAACTATTGTCGAAATAAAAAAACATAAAATTTTAAGTTGTGGAAACGAAGACAATTTTATTCCAAACTATTGTTAAAACTTCCAAAGACGACTATAATTATTGTTAAAAAAAATAATAGGTTAATAAATCTCTAATCAATATAAGAAAACATCATAAAAAATTTTAGAATTTTTTAGCAAGTATAGATTACAATCTAAAAAAAAATAAGTGAAAAATAACGAAAAAATAAAAAAGAAATCCTAAATGATGAAATTTTGGAATTTTCGGAGGTTCAACCGCCATCGCGGTTGACCTATAAGTTCGTTATCCCATTTCGAGCAACTTTTATTTTTTGAGCGTCTTAATCCGAGCTCTATCAAATGTTATGGCCATTTAAAGTTTTTTCGTCCTAAATTTTTCAAACTCTAAATATATGATAAACCTATACAATATAAGAACTCTACCATCAAATATATACTAAATCAAGATGCTGATAAAAAAATTTGGGTCAAAAATAAATTTCTAACTATTGTTAACGAATTTTAAAAAATTGCTAACCTCTTGTAAAGAGAAGAGGCAAGGGGTGTTGAACCAAGCATTCAACCTACACACACCAAACGAACATGGAAGAAGCCGAAAATGGAGCCAAACAAACCCTAGCAAAACCATTGAACAATAAAGATGCAAATGAAAACTAGTGAGAAGAGAAAGCGACTTCATGTGAAATACAAATGAAAACTAGTGAGAATATAAGCGGCACCACACAAAGGTTGAGAGGAGAAGGCACCAAGGGTGGTGAGGAGGAGGCAACGAGGGTGAGGTGAGGAGAACGTGAAGGAGAAGAAAATGTAAGCATAAGAGAAAAGTGATACCAAAGAGTTAATATCTCTCTTGAAATCCCTAATTTTAACTTGAGGGACATACTAGGTCGGTTGGGAGCTCCCAACCGATGTAGTATATGACCAAATTTTACCAAATTTTCTTCAAAAATCACTTGCGTGCCAAAAGAGGATATTACGTCGGTTGGAGGGTCCCAACTGACATAATGTGGGCTAAATGCTACGTCAATTGGCACCTCCCAACTGACTTCGTAGTATCTTCAGCGCCATTACAAAGTTTTCAAATTTTGAATTTGTACTTTTTTTAGTCTTTTTTACGTCGGTTATGAGTGACAACCAACGTAGAATATGATGTATTATGTCGGATTTGTGGAGAGGAAACATAGATCTTTTGAAGAGCTTGCACGTACTTTGTTAAATGATTCAAAAATTCCAAAGTATGTTTGGGCAGATGTTGTTAATACTACTTGTTATGTTTTAAACCGTGCTTTGATTAGACCCATTTTTTTTTTTAAAAAAAGACTCCCTATGAGCTTTATAAAGGAAGAAAACCAAATATTGGTCATTTTAAAGTGTTTTGTTGGAAATATTTTGTTTTAAATAATGACAAAAATCTTGACAAGTTTGATGCAAATTAATTCACACTGTCTTGGATTTTAAATGTTTTTAAGTAGTCTTTTTGTTTTTATTTTTTTAGCTTTTAATAGAAGTTTGCATTTTTCTAGGATTTAGGTATTTTAGCACAAAATTTGGCTAATTTTTCTGTTTTAAATAGATTTTTTTAGTAGTGTCCTAACACATGGTTTTGTTCAAATTTTGTAGACAATTTTGATTCAGCTGATCAATTGAATGTAAAAGCAAAAAAGAAGAAGAAAAAAATATATATGAAGATTGTTGGATGAGCACCTCTATTTATAGGAAAAAATTAAGACATGCGGCAAGGTGCGTCGGAAGCATGTGTAGGTGCCACCTAAGCCCTAGCACATACCCTAGGTGGTAATCTCGTCTCTCAGGATTAGGGTTGGGCCAAATACAAGGCCCAAAAATTCAAGACAACTTATTATACTCTTTGGCCCAAATACAAGGCCAATAATTTAATTTCCTATACTACCTTGACACAAAATACAAGACTCAAAATCCTATTTTACTTGGCCCAAAATAAATTTTACACTACCTTGTATAATGTTTTACAAGAAGAGGTTTTATAATCTTAAAACTCCAAAGTCTCTAGAGTGATATTTTTCAATTTTAAACTTGGGCCCAAAAACATTGTTTAGAGGGCCAAACAACTCCAATTAGGCCCAAACTCCTTATAAGCTCTTGATTAAGGCTCTAGCTCAGTGACCTCTTTATTCTTTTTTGTAGTCTTGGTGGCAAGATTGCATCATACATCCCTCTTGAAAAAGATCTATCCTTAGATTGTGAAGCTCATTGACTAAAGACTTCATTTGTTCACTTCATCATTTTCTACCAGGGTCAAATATCCATATGTACAAGACAGAAAGCAAAAGTAAATGAATTTTATTTCAAAGAAAAGAAGATTGAAGAAAGAACACCCTTTATTTTTGTTTTAAAAGAATTTTTATTTGAACCATGAAGGGCATATGCCTTTTCACTTTGTTGCCACTTCTTTGTGCAATGCAATGACTTATCAAAGTGAAGTTCTTGAAATTTTTAACAAGAATAATTAAAATTTTTACTTTTTTCCAAAGAAGAGTTAAGAAGCATACAACTTCTTTTAACACGTTCCTTTCTAATAACTAACTCTGACTCTTCTTTTAGTTTTTCCTTATTTTATTCCTTTCCTTTTTATGTTTTTTTTTTCTAATGTTTCTATCATTTTTATTTCATCCTCTCTCACTTGTTGAGGTGTGAGAGGATAAAGAATGATCTTTTTACTCTCGTGCAGGAAACTAATCTTATTAGTGAGGCCATCATGTAAAGTTTGTTGTCAACTTGCCATGGTTGGCCAAGTAAGATATGTCCAGTCTCAATTGGTACTACACCATAAATCACTTCTTCTTTATACTTTTCAATTGAGATTGGCACACTTACTTGGTCTTTAACTATTATACCCCCTTCATTAGCAATCCATAATAGTCAAAGACAACTTGTCCAACAACCTATAACTACAATAGTTATAGTAAGAACTTCGATCCACAATCAGTGAACAAATATTTTTAAAAACCTTACAGCGAGAGTGGAATAGATTTCCTCGTTGGGACTATTATAATTCACTAGGTTGATTTTTCAACAACCTTCTCACCATAAGTAAGTCTCCTTCACAAGGCTGAATTTCTTTGCCAAACTCTAAACGTTTTTATTCGCTAAGGGAAGACATTAACTCTTCAGTGCTTTCAATTTCTTCTTTGTGCTCGATTGCACTTGAGTTGGGTCAGGTGTCAACGTCGCAAAATTGAATCTATTTAAAGGATCCTCTACATTAGGGTTAGATATGCTTGGAGTCTCTAGATTCTCCATTCCATCTTGGAGTTGGGCTTTAGAGTCATAAAAATGTAGCCCTGGGATGACATCTAGGGTTTGAAAGGTTTTCCTTTTCTCCTCTTTGTATATCCATCTTCCTTCATTATTCATCTTTTTATTTTTTTGGGATTAGATGTAGTTGTCTGAATTCTCATGTAATCAATATTGGTCTTATTTTTGTTTCAATACATTAGTATTTTGTTTCTGTACTTAGGCCTTGTCGTGTTGACTTGTAACTTGATCATTGAATCTTATCATTATTGGAAAATATCTTTTGTAATTGAAACCGAATCAAAATATCAGATGAAAGCTTGCGTTTAGGAATAGAGCAAGATTTGTTTGTTGTCTTAAAACCCTTATTGCTAAAGCAGGATTCGTGTATAAAATTGATCAAAGAATTGACGGTTAATAGATAATCTTAGGCTCATTTGTTGAGGAATTGAGGTTAAGTATTATTGTGGGTTGACATTGGCATTTGTTCGAAAAGATGAAAATTGATTTTATGCATGAGAGTGAGGTTTGATAAGTTTAATCTTAGCTATTGCATTCCATGTCCTTTCATGATTTTTACACATTCCAAGTGCTCATTAAAAATACAAAAACATATTTTCATTGTTTTAATTTTATTTTCTTGGATAAAAATCAAAAGTTTGGAATTATCTATTGTCTAATGTTGTTATATTTGTATTTATTATTGTGTATTACATAACTCTGTTGTGATAGAACAATATATTTATTACTTGCTACATTTGTGACTGATGCATTTGCCATCATTGTAAAAATAACGCTAACACTTTGTTTAAACATTTGATTGATGGTGGAATCAATTTTTCAAGGGTGAAAAACTTATGAATGGATGTAGGATTAGTTGAATATGAACTAGTATACATCTGTTGTGTGATCTTTCTCATTATAATATATAGAACCTATAACTATCAGACTAGAGAAGTTTTCTATCATATTACAATTATTATTATTCCTATTATGAAAATGTAATGTTATTATTATTATTATTAAATATTAATAATAATATTATTATTAATATTATTGCATTTTGGTTTTCTAATTGAAACAATTTTAAAAAGAACATAAAGAAATGGATTCTTTTTAGAAAATGTTTTAAAGCCATTCTCTATTACTAACGGTTTTGATGATGATGTTTAAAGATGAAGATGCTAAAGTTGTTTAGAGAGTTCTTTGCTTTCATTTATGTTCACTAGTGGAAAAACACTTAACGACAGTCAAAATGGAACCGCATTAAACAAAAACGCGGTGGCAATTTTGAAATTAAGTGCAACAATACAAAGGCGGTTACTCGTCACAACCGCCTTCGTATCTCCCACGAAGGGCGCCAACGCCAATTTTAAAATCACAATTATATTCACAGGGGCTACTACATCGTCTAAATACTCCAACTGTTGTCCTATCTTCAAGCTCTAACATCTTAAATTTCAAATTTTTTTAAAAAACCTGGGCTACCACGACAGTTGTGAGCACCAACCGCCGTCACAACCCTAGTTTTTTAAAAGAAATGAAATTTATGGGGATACGACGATGGTTGGAGCCCCACAACCACAGTGGTATCCCCGCTTTTTTAAAGAGTTTCTACAATTTGCTAAGCAGAATGTAGCAGGAGTAAATAATAAATATTATTGTCTATGTGTGAATTGTTTGAATGGAAGAAGACAAGATATAAAGTTGATATGAGAGCATGTTCTTTGTGATGGTTTCTTGAAGAGCTATACAGCATTGACTTGACATGGTGAAGTTTTGGAGCAATATTGTAATGTATCTACCACTAAATGTGAATATTCTAATGCATATTCTGAATATTGCATGGAAGACATGATTCGTGATATTGGAGAAGATAGTTTCCACCAAGCACATGTGTATGGTTCATTGAAAGACGATTCAGAGACAGAATTGTATCCCGATTGTTCAAGTTTTTCCCGTTTGTCAACAGTATTATGACTATTTAATATCAAGGCAAGAAATGGGTGAACTAATAAAAGTTTCACCGAATGGCTCGAATTGTTTCATCAAATTCTTCCAGAAGGTAATACATTGCCAACCAGTCACTATGAGGCCAAGAAGATATTGTTCCCAATGGGTATGGAATACCGAAAAATACATACTTGTCCAAATGATTGTATATAGTATAGAAAAGAGTTTGAAGGATTGCATAAATATCCTAGATGTGGGGTATCAAGATACAAAGTAAAGGATAATGACGGTGATGAAGATGACATGAAAAAGGGTCCTCCCACAAAAACATTATGGTATCTTCCAATCATACCACGATTAAGACGTTTTTTTGCCAATGTTAAAGATAAAAAGAACTTGACATGGCATGCAAATGGAAGAATATGTGATGGGTTGTTATGACATGCTACTGATTCACCACAATGGAAGAAAATTGATTGTTTATATCCTGAGTTTGGAAGTGATCCAAGAAATCTCAGACTTGGTATTGCAACAGATGGAATGAATCCATACGGTAATTTGAGTAGCAAACATAGTTCATGGCCTATTTTGCTAATTATTTATAATTTACCGTATTGGTTATGCATGAAGAGAAAATATTTGATGTTGTCTATGATGATATCAGGACCAAGGCAATCCGGAAATGACATAGATGTTTATCTTAACCCTTTGATAGAAGACTTGAGGTTATTATGGGATGAAGACGTAGAGGTTTTTTATGCATATTAAAAGGTCAATTTCAATTTGAGAGCATTGTTATTTTTTACTATTAATGATTTTCCAGCATATGAAATCTGAATGGTTATAGTGTTAAAGGACATCACGCTTGCTTGATACCAGTTACCATCAACAGAAATATGGTAGGAAGACTTCTTACATTGGGCATCGAAGGTTTTTGAAACGTAATCACCCTTATTGCAGGTTGAAAAAGATTTTAATGATTGTCAAGAGTACATAACTGCACCTCCACCCTTAACTGGTGAGAAAGTTTATAACCGAGTGTGCCATGTCGAGGTGACTTTTGGGAAAACCCTCAAGAATAACAGTGTGAAAAACATATGGAAGAAGAAATCGATAATCTTTGAACTTCCATATTGGTCAAAGTTAGATGTTAGACATTGCATAAATGTTATGCATGTAGAAAAAAATGTTTGTGATAGTATAATTGGGACATTGCTAAACATTAAAGGAAAGACAAAGGATGAAATAAATGCTTGTAAAGATCTGGTTGAGATGGGTGTTTGGTTGGAGTTACAACCATAACCTCATGGTAAATGAACTTACTTGCCACTAGCATGTCATACTTTGTCAAAATCTGAAAAGATCAATTTCTGTAAGTGCTTGCGAGGTGTTAAAGTACCACAAGGATACTCTCCAAATATCAAAAGCGTTGTCTCAATGGATGATTTGAAACTTATGGGCTTAAAATCTCATGATTGTCATGTTCTGATGCAAGACCTTCTCCTAGTGGCTATTTGTGGAATTCTACCAAAAAATGTTAGACAAGTCATCACTCGTCTTTGCTTATTCTTCAATGCTATTTGTAGGAAAGTAATTGATCCTACTAGGTTGGATGAATTAGAAAATGAAGCCATCATTATCTTGTGTCAACTAGAGATGTATTTTCCTCCTTCTTTTTTTGATATCATGGTCCATTTAATTGTTCATCTAGTTAGAGAAATTAGACTATGTGGTCCTGTGTTTTTACGATGGATGTACCCAATTGAGTGATGCATGAAGATATTGAAAGGATACGTGAAGAATCCATATCGACCTAAAGCATCTATGGTTAAGAGATATATTGCAGAGGAAGCAATAGAGCTTTGTACCAACTATATGTCAGAAGTGGATGCTATAGGCGTCCCAAAATCTCAGTATGAAGGAAGGCATGAAGGCAAAGGCACACAAGGTGTGAGGGTAGTTCGAAAAGATCAACAACAGGTACTCCAGGCATACTTGTATATTTTGAACAATACTGATGATGTTCTTCCATTCTTAGAGGAACACAAAATGTTGTTGAAGTCAATGAACCCACGTGCAAATGAGAAGTTTTTGTTGAATGAACATAACAAGACGTTTTTGAAATGATTTAAAGAGAAATTTGGTGAAAAGGATTGTGATGTTGAAGAGTTAAAGTGGTTGGCAAGAGGACCTAACTTTGATGTCATAACATGGTCTGCATATGATATTAATAAGTTCTCCTTTTACACAAACACTGAGGATCATAAAAGTACAATGGAAAATAACGGTGTTACCCTTGTGGCAGAGTCAATGCACTTTGCTAGTTCAAAAGATTACAATCCTGTGATGGCTACAATAAGTTACTTTGGAGTAATTGAAGAAATCTGGGAAGTTGACAATGTAAAATTTAGAGTTCCAGTATTTAAGTGTAAATGGGTTGATAGTAACACAGGAGTGAATGTTGATGACTTGGGTTTTACATTAATTAATCTCGCAAAGATAGGTTATAAGGAAGATCCTTTCATCATGGCTTACCAAGCAAAATAAGTTTTTTATGTTAAAGATCCTTGTAACCAAAGGTGGTTAGTTGTCATCCAAGGGAGAAATGAACATGATGTCGATAGCCATGAGGACTCAAGAGTCCAATATGCTGACTATTTGTCATTATCAAGACAGTTACCTCCATTGAATGAGGAAAATGATGTTCATGAAGTATATGCTACACGGACAGATCACAATAAAGTAATATGGGAGAACATTGTAACACTTCCATAATACAAATAAGTAATGTTTATTTAATTTTTTAGGCTATTTAATTTTATATGTTATCTGAATACTTTATATGCTATTTAATTTTATGTGTTATCTGAATATTTTTTTTTTCAATTTCAGGTCATGGCTAATTCTTCAAAGAAGACTAGGAAAGCTACACGCTTGAGAGTTATTTCCATTAATCGTCTTGGTGGTGTCAAAGTCCCAGTTCACATAGATCCTCAGATTAGTAGGGCTTCAGGCCCTAATCAAGCTCAATTTGCAAGTTATTTGGGTGTATTAGCACGATAAAAAGTATCTATTTTGGTACCAGACTGGGATCATGTCACTGAAGCAGAAAAAAATCTAATTTGGCAGGATCTTTGTGTAAGTAACTCATTTAAAGATTAATTACATGATGAATTATCTTGTTCAATATTTAATGACTTATTTATTTTTTTGCCAACAAGCTTTGAGTTTGAAACATCCAGCCTCATCAGGAAGAAGATTATGTCATTCATTACTATAAAATGGAGACAATTTAAGGCCACCTTGACCAGTATATACATCTATGGAAAATACAAGGGCAAGCCCCCTTGTGAAAATATAGAATTTGATGAAGAGACTTGGGCACAATTTGTCCAAAGTAGAGAGGATTCCTCTTGGCAGGTTTGTTTTTATTTTTCTAAATCAAAACTTAATTAAGTTATATGATGTCATAAAAGGAATTATTTATTTTGTAGGAAAAGAGGAGGAAAGCACAAGACATTGCACATATGAATGTCACCCCCACCGATTGTCTCGGGGGGTTATGATTTATTAGAAAGAAAGATTATGGAAGAAAAGTTCAAAAAATTACAAGATAATTCATCTTCAGATGATGTCCTTTCTCCTCCATCCCCTCCTAGTCGACATGAGAAGTGGAAGTTGGCTAGGACTAAATCAGGAGGGTAGATGACATTTGCACAGTCTCAGGAGATTGCCCATCGGATTGTAAGGTATTGTTAATAAATTGAGTACTAAATAATGTTTTCTTTTTTATTATTTAATGTTCAAATATTTTTTTGTTATTTTATGAGTAAGCAAAGCTCAGATGGAAGTTTTGTGAGTCAAGGAAGACAAGATATTTTGACGGTCGCTATTGGGAGAGAAGAGCACCCAGGTCGTGTATGCACTGCTGGGTATGGTGTAGGGGTGAGACAGATTTTTGCCTTAGCTCCCCGATCTTCATCTGCAAGTCCAGCAACAAACGACCAGCTAGCTCAAATGAGAGAACAATTAAAACAAGAATTAAGAGAAGAATTAATACGAGATTTTGAGCAGATGCTCGCATCCACGGGCATCTCACAACAACACACTCCTATGCAGCAAGAGGAAGTATTATCTACCTGTGCGAGAGTTCGCACAAAGGGTATTTGTGTTACTGAGGAGGAGGACGAGGAGGACACAAACACTGATATTTCATATCGGTGTAAGTTGTTTGTTGGAAATCCTCCTTGTTTTGTAGCGATTGGGAGAGTGTATGCTACAGGTTCAATGATCCACACAGTGCCACTTGGAGATGATTTTGCTAGAGTGGTCATCGAAGAAGTTAGACATGTAGATGTCGAGGTGCCAATGCCCACATCAGATGTTAGATTTGTGGGGGAGACACTTGGTACTTTTATTGTTTGGCCTACACATCTCCTCAAGGCCATTCATAAAAAACATCAGGTATGTTATCATCATTTCTCTTAATGTTATTTAAATTTACACTTAATGAAATATAGACATTTTTAAATTTCTTTTAATGAAATTATGTTTTTACTAATATTCATGATATTAACAATGCAGGTACATAAATAATTTAGCTTATAACACTAGGAATGTTGATATTTATGGATTCCTTGAGCCTCAAAGTATACAAAGGTCTGGAAATAAAAAAATGGAATGCCAGACTTATACACAGAGATGGATTTCAGAATACAGAAAAAGAATTTACTTTGGCCCTATTATTCATGCGTAAGTTACTTTTCTTTATATTTTGATATTAAGTAATTTACAAAACATGACTAATGGATTGACTGTTTTAGGACCCGTTGGCAACTAATGCTTATTTGTCCTACGGATAACACTGTGGTTTGGTTCTGTTCACTGCATAAGAAGCCAAGTTTAGATATGAAACAAGTAGTACAAAGGTATAATTTAATTAAATTTAGATAATAGATCACTCTTGTTTGTATGATATGTAAGTTACTAATCATTGTCCATTGTTTAGTGCAATTAATGTATGCAGTAAACTTGGCGGAAGATCTACATCCACATCCCAGAGCCTACGTTGGATATTTCCCAAGGTACACAATTCTTAATTGAACCTATTAAATTCGTTTTGGACTTGTTTAATAATTTAAATTTAATGAAATTGTAGTGCAACAAGCAACAGGAAAGTTGGGAATGTCGGTACTATATCATGCATTGGATGAAGACCATAGTCCGCGTCGGTACCACTGACTCTTAGGATGAGGCATGAAAGTGCTCAAATAAGATAAAATTATGATTAGTTTCATATGATGATGACTAATAACACTATCTTCCTATTTCAGCTTTTTTCAGATCCAGAGCCACTGGACAATAGCACCATAAAAGAACTTCCAAAAGAATAGGCAACATACTTCATTGAAATGAGAAGTAAATACTCATAGTAGGTTGTAGTGTAAGATGATGTATCTATGACTTGTATATATTAATTGCTTGAATGTTTTTAGGATAATGTATACTAGTATGTTGCAGTGTAATATAAAGTACTTTTTACAATTGTAATGTAATTTAATTTCTTCCAATCTCTTATAACTTATATACTTTTGGAATATGTAATGTGCCTACAAATATATGTGCCTGAAAATATATGTGCTTGGAAATATATGCAAGTTTTGGGCAGCAACACGGATAACTGCTGCATTTTAAAAAAAATAGCTTAAGCTATGGCGGGTAAGGACATCACTGCTTTAGTAAACAGGTTCTATCAAGGCGGTTGTGGAGCACTAACCGCCTTAATAAGGTTTAGACCGAGTTCAAGAGGGGGGGGGGGGGGAATTGAACTTTCAAAATCTTTTCACAAATATAAAATGTTCTTGAAGTAGAAAATGAAAATTCTTGTTTCAATCAATCAACTTGTGTAATTCTGGACTGTCCAGTAAACAATCAATTATGCACAACGGAATTTGTTAGAAATTAATCCAGAATACAGTTTTCAATACACTCGAAGAATCAATATTCAATATAGAGATATGTTAATCCAGAATCAAGATGATTAAACACAGTCCAGTAGATTTAAATAATGAACAATAAAATAACTCAGAAGCACAGTTGATTCAAATATGCATAAACAGATTCAGAGCACAAACATACACCTAAAAATTCTTAGTGAATAGCAAGATACAATGATTAGTTTATTAGGCGAATGCAAGCAAGTAATAAAACGATCAAGAAGAGAGAAGAAGAAATCAAGAACACAAAGAATTATCCTGGTTCACCCTTCCTCAAGGGCTATGTCCAGTCCTTTGCAAACTAGCAAAGATTTCCACTAAAAAGATCACAACATCAGTTTACAACTCTTGCTCCCAGCAAGTTATCACTGCTCCCCGCAGTACACATTGCTCCCCGCAGCACTCACACCTCACTGAACCCTTCAGTTAGTGTGAAATCAGTGTAGAAACCTACTGCACAAACACCACTTGCAACCCGCAAGCAAACACTGCTCCCAGCAGCACACACACTCTACTGAACCCTACAACAGATGTGGAACCAGTGCAGAAACCCACTGCACCAACTCAACCACAAACCCAATAATTGAAAACAGTAAACAGATTACAAGAAAATGTAAGATCAACAATTGAGATCACAAGCGCCCTTTTTGTGCAAACGGTTTCAAATTTGATTTACACACAAGAAATCATAAAGATCGTGAATCTTGGAGCATTACTTGAGTGATGATCAACTGCTTTGGTTCTAGACTAGAGCTAAGTCTTCCACACTTGCTCTAAATCCATTTTGTATTGTGTACAGTGTGCTTGATTGATTTGAACTGTATTCTTTTCTTATTGTATTCAATTACTGGAGTGTAATTGGGTAGTGCAGTGAGTTTCTATACTGGTGTAACACCAACTAAAGGGTTTAGTGTGGTGGGTTTACTGCTGGGAGTACTAAGTACTGCGGGGAGCAGTTTGTAACTTGTTGGGAGCAAGGGTGTAAAACTGGTCTTGGATCATTTTAGTGGAAATCTTTGCTGGTTTGGCAAAGGACTGGACGTAGCCCTTGTGGAAGGGTGAATCAAGATAAAAATTTTGTGTTCTTGCTTTTCTCCCTACTCCTCTTGATAGCTATTATTCAACTGCTGTTATCATTTCAATTGACTTGATTAAAATCTAATCATCTTGTTGATTGTATTATGATTGTTGGAGAGTTCAATAAACTGTTTGATTGAATCTGTAATACTTCCGCTGTATATTTTGAGCATCTGTTTACTTAATTGTTTACTAGACAGTCCAGAACTGTGCAGTTAATTGATTTTATAAAGATAATTCATTCTCATTCTTAAATCAGTTTCGATTTTTGCAATAATTTTTAAAATTCAATTCACCACCCTTTTGAACTCGGTCCAACCTATTTTTTACAAAGTGTAGAAGACTTAGCTTTGGTCCAGAACCAAAGTCGCAAGAACCTCACTCAAGGATGCTTCAAGATTCATGTTCTTTGAGGTTTCTTGTTTGAAAAACTTTGTCAAAGGTGTTCGCACAAACTGGGCGCTATTTCTCACTTAGAATATCTCAAGGAATGCTTTTCGAAAATCTTAGTTGTCTAAAAATCACGTACCATCCCATTTTATAGATAAACTAGTTTTATAACAAATTTAGCTGTCAGACATTCAATCGATTGGATAAACCATTCAATCGATTGAGTTGACTATTAGAAGACTCAGTCAAAATTCAGTTTGTAACAATAATAACTGTCACAATTCAATCGATTGGATAAACCATTCAATTGATTGAATTGTCAGTTTAACAGAAATCAGCACAAGTTCTTTTTGAAAACCAGTTCAGTTTTGTTTAACCCAGTTTTAATATTTGTGAATCTCTTAGAACCTCAAGGATGATGAACCATGCAACAAATGATTTTGCACCAAGTCAATACTCACATACAAACCCAACTTAAGGACCTAAGACCGAATCACCCAACCATCTTCATGTTGGCTCAAAGTCATCCACTTGAATCTTTATTCCAGGTTGGTTCCATCAGAATTTCAGAAAGATTTTATATATATTGACTTCATCAAATCACGTGCTTAGCTTTGGTGCTAAAAATGTTGACCAACAGGTTCAACAAATTCTTGAAGAAGAGAAGAAAGGAAAAGTACCAACAAGCAAAAATTTACAATAAAAAATCTAATTCTGGTTCCTTTAACTTCACCTGTTTTGGTTGTGGTAAATAGGGACACATCAAAGTGAAGTATCCAAACTTGAAACATAAAGAGAAAGGCCTAGAGAAAAAGAATAGTAGAAGAGGAAAAGTCAAGAGAGCTCATATAGCTTGGGAAGACAACGATATATCTTCTAGTTGTTCATTAAAGGAAGATGAGGAAGCAAATTTGTGTTTGACGGATAGAGATCAAGTTGAATCTAGCAATGTATATTCTTGCAAGATAGTTAAAATCAAGATTTTAATTGTAAGATTGTACATATTATTTGCGATTCAAATTCCACGCAAGATCGTGAAACAATAAGATCGTAAGGATTATGGAACAAAATTGTAAAAGAGTGTGATCGCGATTTTTTTCTAGATTGTTTCTTGCACCAACCATTCACCTTCTTGGGGGGATGTATTCATTTTAAAGATAATATAATTAAAATTTAGTGCAATTAAAGTTTTACCTTGCTATGTGTGTTGTCAGCCGTAACATCACTCAATTAAAATTAATGTAATTAAAGTTAAAAAAAATCCAAATTCATGTTCAAACAAATTCCAAACTCAATTTAAAATTATGAGTCTTTTCTAGTGCACCCTTCACTTTCATAATCAGTTTCAATTTCAATTAAAAAAACTAAATTAAGGCTCTTTTAATGTCCATCTCTCATTATTTTCTTGAAACGTTCATCAAATATTTTCTTTTATTTATTTTCTTTATTGATAAAAAAATATTATATATATATATACATACATATCTATAT
>Ga0123340_1002963_pt1 | contig 15670 bp, 10 predicted proteins | sample SirMexnodulemix_FD_89961 | JGI IMG/M metagenome (GOLD analysis project Ga0123340, IMG submission 89961) | Root nodule microbial communities of legume samples collected from Mexico - Siratro Mexico nodule mix | ecosystem: Host-associated > Plants > Roots > Nodule | place: Mexico: Nepantla... | reverse complement strand
TATATATATATATATGTATATATATATATGTATATATATATATATATGTATATATATTCATAATTAATTAGTATATAGGGAGTTCTTAAAACTTGATATGAAAGATAACAGGAATCCATGCATTTGATCAAAAAAACAAATAAAAAGTAGTTGAAAAAGAAAAAGAGATGAAAGTATGACACAACTTGGGCCCATGTATCTTCTCTCTCTTCACTTCTCTTTTTGTCCTCTTTATCAAAACCCCAAGCAAGCCCCACATTCCACCCATCTTTGCCTCTCATCTCTCTCTCGTCCCTCCCTTCATTTTGTCTCTCCCACTTTCTGCCTTTGGATCTTCTTCTTCCTTCAGGTCTATTCTTCTTCTCTCTCAACTGTATATGTTTGTCATACTTGTATATAAACAAAGTTATGCTTGCTTTAATTTGCTAACATGTTGCCTTTCGGTTAATTTTGTGCATGGCAGGGAATTGAAGCTTTGAACTCATTGATATCTATAAGTTAAGAGGAAGAAGAAGGTCCAAAGTATACAAATGGCACCTGTTTTGCCTCCTGGTTTTAGGTTCCACCCTACTGATGAAGAACTTGTTGCTTATTACCTTAAAAGGAAGATCAATGGCCGAAAGATTGAGCTGGAAATCATTCCTGAAGTTGATCTCTACAAGTGTGAACCATGGGACTTACCAGGTAATCAATTAATTACATTCTTGCTGAGTTTGTACTCATGACATATTTTCATTATATCTCATGCATGGATATGGATATGCATATTACTCTTTGTTTTTTCTCCAAGTAGGGTTTTCTTTTTTCGGAGAGATCAGAAATTGAAAATTCACAATAAGAAAATATCATGATGAAGCACAAATTTTAACATCATGAAGAGAAGTTTTCATAAAAGATCTCCATTTTTTTTTTCTTATTTTATAATGATTTGTAGAACTTAACAGCACAAAACACTGTTTCTTAAAAAAGTGGCACGCGCTTAGGTGCGATTTCCTTCAGATATTTATTCAGTATGATCAAACACATACTTGCTTTTTTGGTCAAGTATATTTGTCTACTTTGTCATAAAATATCTATTGTGATATATGGTGGAAAGGACTGTACTTAAGAATTCTAAAGAAGATGGTCCCTTCACCTTTAGGGTTCCTATTGTGATGGTCAAGATTTAGTAATGAGACAATAGTAGATTCCCAAGTCAAAAAGCGTATGCTAAAGAAAAGGATTACATTGCATTGTACATGATATAATACTACATTTATACACTACTCCCATGCAATATACTTTTCTTCACATTTTCTGATAATTCTCCCATCGCGCTTTGCTTTACCACCTTAAGATTTGACGTGAATTTATATGAAAATTTACTGGAAGTGCTTGTAAAAATATTGAAATTAAATTTGCATACATATTTTTAAATTATAGGGAAATCACTGTTACCGGGGAAGGATTTGGAGTGGTATTTCTTTAGCCCTCGTGACAGAAAATACCCAAATGGATCAAGAACAAACCGTGCAACAAAATCTGGGTATTGGAAGGCCACAGGGAAGGATAGGAAAGTAAATTCGAAGGCTCGGTCTGTGGGTATGAAGAAAACCCTAGTTTATTATCGAGGAAGAGCACCCCATGGCTCTCGCACAAACTGGGTTATGCATGAATATCGTCTTGATGAGAGAGAATGCGAAACTGCTTCAGGCTTGCAGGTATTCATCACTTCCTCATTTTTTTCTTATATTTTGTTTCTGCACACTCTTATTTCACTTTCACTTTTTGATTTGCATTTATTTTTCTTCATTCATGGTTTTTATATTCATTTTATTTCTTTTCACGTAAGAAAGCTACAAATTTAACTAGTCAAACTCTTATATTAACGTATACATACAAACCAATATATTAATGCTGTCAACTACCCTTTCTAGAGATCATCTCTTGGCAAATTTTACATTATATATGTGTAATAACCATGCATTCTTTCTTGCTTTATATACACATAAACACATATATAGATAGATAGATAAATAGAAAATATGGTTCTCTTTTGAATATGGGAAAATGTAATTTCAGGATGCGTATGCTCTTTGCCGTGTGTTGAAGAAGACTGCAGTGATTCCTCAAAAAGTTGAGGGGCATTATGTTGATGTTCCCAATGTGAATCAGATTACAAGTGATCAATCATCAAGCATTGAACTATACTCTGAAGGAAGGGGCGAAGATTTGGATAGCTCAAATTATTTTATGCCTGTGGATGAGACTCCTCTCACTATCAGTGGTGGAACGATAAGGGATCATGAGAAATGGTCACACGTCGCATCACAAGATCCAATATTTAGTCTTCCAACTTCTTCATATCCTAATTTTGGAGCCATAGCATACCCTCCATCCAGGGTACGTTCACTTAAAACTCTCAGTACAACTATTTGAATATAAACAAGAGCTGATTTATACCAGCAAACAATACTCTTTTTAAAGACAAACATATTTGAGCTAGTTTGATTAATGTTGTCTTTTTGCAGGTGGATATAGCACTAGAGTGTGCAAGGATGCAACATAGGTTTGTTATGCCCCCTTTGGAGGTGGATGACTTCCCTCAAGTTGGAATCTCAGAGCTGAAAATGACACAAGCGTCTAGTTCCATGCAAGGAAGCAGAACTGAAACGGATATCGTACAGGAAATTCTTTCAGTGGCTCATGCCTCTCAGGAATTAATAAATCAATCTAGCTATTCACAGGAATGGGGTGCCAATGATTATTATGCTCCTCGTGATGACGATTTTACCTTCATGGTTGGCACTAACTACAATCAGTCAAATGAAATGAGCTCAGTGAGGTATGTTGACAAAGCATGGGAAGATGCAAACACAAGGACAATAGAGATCGGAGATATTGATGAAGAATTTAAGGCAGAGAGGATGGTAGAGAATTTAAGATGGGTTGGTATGTCAAGAGAAGATCTAGAAAAGGTATAGAATTAATTGTACGTTTGTTCAAGTTTCTTTTGTATATAAATATTAGCCCATTCAAGATTTTACTTCAATGATAAAACTATTGAAATTGACTTAAGGGTCAACAACTGAATTATATATCTTAGGGCATGTATATTCTATCCCTCTAGTTAAAAAGTTTTCATCAAAAAATTTCTCATTTTTCTCTCTTATTATTAGTTTTTTTAACTAAAATATTGTCATACTTCAATTGGGGTGACCCGCCAAGGAATATGTAATTTGATTCCTTGCAGAAGCCTCTGGAAATAATATTTGATAATATATTAATGATCAACACATTTATATGATTGTTAATGTGATCAATTGTATGTACAGATGGAACAACAAAATATTGTCCCAATAGAGGATATTTCAAGCCTCCAAACTAACATGAAAGAAAATGAGGTGCAAGGTATATATATATATATATATATATACAGAATTCCATGCATGATTTTGCTTTGTTAATATTTTAGTTTGCTTTTCTTTTTATGTAAATGATCATGTTCTTGCAAACATCTAATCTTCTAGTAATTGCCGTATGATCAGAATTTGAGCAACACAACATGGAACATAATGACACTGAAATCAATGATTTCTCATTGGGTTTCATCAATGATGAGGACCCTACTGAGAACTTCACAGAAGATGGTAACAGTGATGATTATTCAGGTTCTCCAAGTTTTGAGGTTGTTGAGGAAATAAAGGTTAATCGGGGAATGTTTGTTTCGACTCGTCAAGTGGCCGAGACATTCTTTCACCAAATGGTTCCGTCACAAACCGTCCAAGTTCAGCTTAATACAGTGATTGCACACGATCATTATGTAGAGAATGCAGAGGCAATGCTATTGATAATGGAAGACAAAGGGTCTCTAAGGAAGGTTAAGGCCTATGTGATGGGGAAGCTAATAAAGCCATCAATGACAATAGCAAGTGCGATTGCATTCATCTATGCACTTGTGTTGATGCTTTGTGCTTTCATAAAGGGAGAAGAGAAAACTTGGAATGAGACATGTTGCAGTAATAGTGGTAGCATCATGAAGAAAAGGAGTGCATCATCTGAGATAATGAAATGGTGGAATGAGCCAAATGAGGTTTGGTATGTTGGTATCAAAAGTGAGAAAGGATTAAGTGCAGTCTTGAAGAAAATAGCCATTTTTCTCACTGTATCCTTTGCTCTTTGTACCATGTGGGCTAACCACTATTGATCTCCTCATATTCTTTGAATTTTGTCTCTAACTTAAGAAATTAGTTTGAGAACACTCAATTGTGCCTCTTCCACTGAGTTAATATTGGGGGCTGATGTATCCATACATACACTTCAATTTTACTTTAGCATCACTTGTTATTTGGTTAAGACTTAATTGTATTCTATCTTAATTATGAATAGAATGTTAACCTTTAATTCTTAAATACTTTACTTTTTCCTTTGGCTCATACTTTATTATTGCATTGCTTGTGATATCCAAAGCAAAGACATTGAGTAGACATTAGTGTAACAAATACATACACCCTCTAAAATAAAAACATTCATCTCACAACCCATTCTAATGATATAATATATTAGTACTTTAAATTCAAAAATAAAAAATATAATTAAAATACTAATCTGTTGAGTTAATAAGTAATTGGCTTTTAATGTCAAAATATCAGTGTGTATTTGGTTGGAGTATTTAAAAACATTTCAATTAATGGAAAAGTATATCTGAATTAGGTTTTATTTTAAATAAAGGATTATGTTGATAATACTTCTGAATGCATTGAATGTTAAAACAAACACCTTTAAATAATGTAACTTCGGAAAATAGTTCACATTTCCGAGGTTTATTTATTACCCTCTTTATAAAACAGTACATTATTCTCCTATATTTTGTTGCATCCATTTTATTTGAACATATTGAAATTAGTTTCAAACTAGAGAACTAATTATTAAGATTAATAACACATTTAAGATATTATTGTTTTAGAACTCCAAACTCTATTATAATTTTGTTCTTAAAAGATATCTTAAAGAATTGAAAAAAAATTGTGTATTTAAATTGACTTGATTTTGATTTCTATCAAATATATTCAAACAAACTCTCTAATCAAAGGTTAAGGAAATAATATTATTAAAATCAATCACTGAATTCTAAATAATATATCTGTTTTAAAATTTAAAATCTTATCACAATTTTATATTTAAAAGATACCTCGTAATATTAAAAAATATAATATATTTAATTAACTTTTACCTCAACTTTTCAAAATTTTGAAATGATTGGAACTGTTGATAACAATACAAATATCATGTAATAAAAATAGAAATAGTATAGACTAATAATAAATACGTAAAGTAAATCTAACAGGTAAAAATTATCTATATAGCAGGTCATATTTCTCTTTAACATGCATCACTCATACAGTGGCTAACTCTAGTTTGAACCTTAAAAGAAATAATCTTTAAAATTAGATTTTTTTGAGTTTGAGAACTATTTAAACAGATGGAAGGTTTTAGCATGTGTAAGTTCTAAAATCGTTGTTCGGTCCATCTAAAATGAATGACATAATTAATTTAAATAAATAAAGAAAATATTTTAGGGAAAGGAAAGTGAATTAATTCATTTGGCAATTTAATTATCGTACGACAAAGAATGTGTATTGTATATAAAAGTTCACTTAAGATATTGCAACACGTATATGGAATCAAAACTTTGACTTTGTACATAAAGATTATAAAACATTTATGATAAGAGTGTAGATATTTATAACTTTTACGCACCTCCCCATAGGCGCAAGTAAAAAGAAAAAAAAAAAAAAAAAGAAAAAAAAAAAACGGAAAAAAAAACATGACAAGAAGTGATATTATGGTCATACATAACAAAACCAAACATGCCAAAAGTAATACCAACAATTGTTTTTCACAAATAATGTATGCCTTTCTCCCTTCTTGCATAATTGAATAAGATTTTTAAATTTTTCATATATTGTTATATTTATTTCTCTTTTCTGTTATTTTCACACTTTTTGTAAATTTGTTAAGATGTTGTTGACTTGACTAAAATTAAATTATTATTTAGATTAATATTTTTAATTGATGTCAACTAAGAATTTTTTAATATTGATGTTCATAAAAATTATTTTTTATTTAAATTACTGAATTTTTTATTGTAGATCATTATTATTTTTGGATGACTATTTTCAATTAATGTTAATTAAGATATTTTTTTTAATGATTTTGATAAGGTTTATTGTTTATTTAAATTATTAGAATCATTTTTGTTTTTGTTGTAAATTATTATTACTTTTCATGTCAGTTTTCTTAGTTTAATATTGGGAAACTATTTTTCTGATGTGAATTATATTTTGTCTATATTGATGTTTGTCATAATTATTTTTTTTTATTGATACATGTATTGATTGTGTTTTTTATGGACATCAATTATATTCTATAGCATAGTTTTTGAAATTTTTGAACCAAGACTGATAACCTTCTAAATAATTATCATCAACATTATCTTAAAAGCAAATTCAACAAGTAAAGTTTTGGAAGGAATCCATTGAGAAATTCTAGCTATTGGATTAAGAAAGACTACAAGCCGTCACTGTGTACTTGATTCATCAACAGACACAGTGTAAACTTTTAGTCTCAGTGGTTTCGTTTTGGGATGTTAGTATGTAAAATCTTCATTACAGTTCTAAGATTAAAGTTTCAGCTCAGTTGAAATTAAACATTGCTCCATCTTGGTTTTAAATTTCCTCACATAGGCCATTTTATTGATCACATCAAATAATTTTTATTATTGAACAATGGCAGAACTTCTTCGTTTAATGAACAACAAAAAAATAAAAAATAAAGGTGTATACATAAGAGAAAGAATATCCAGAGTCACAACATGCATTGTACAGGTCGACCTGCTTAGTGGTTGAGACATTATTAATTTCCAAATAACCTGAAAGAAAGCAAGTAATATTGAGCACACACAACACAACTAAAAATCATGAGCTAATTCAGTGGTATGTGATGAAACTGACCTTTGCAGTCTGGACTGTGAACGTCTGATGCAGCAAACCAAGAAGAGAAAAGAGAAAATATGTTAGGATGAATCAAATGGAAAACCATTTTGTTTAACAGCACAAAGGTGCATGCTTACTAAGAAATAAAATTTGAGGAATTTCAAAGAATGCTATGTATACAAATTCCATGAGGAGAAAGACTAGTGAACATATTCAATGTTTCAAAGATGAAAACTAATTTATTGGTTGAGTAACAGACCTTGTGCTCTGAGATCTAAAACTCGGCTGCTTGGCCACTGGTTGTTGAGGTTCATCACCTGGAACAGGTACAGTCTTAACCTGTGACATTTACAAATAGAAAGTGTTAACCTTTCCAGAAATTTAAAACACAATGATTGGTGAATGACAATGTGTCCAGAAGACCAAACATTAGCTTACCAAATTCTTGAATATAAGATTATAGAACATCTGAATGTATCTCTGCTTTGCCTCTTTTTGCTCCTTATACACTTGTCTCCAAAAGGTGTAAACGTTCCCCATGTTTACCATCTTGTTTGCATAAATTTTCCAGGTATAGCTATAATACAAAGACATTTAAAAAGTTTGAAATTTGAATTCACAATATAAGGGAATGTTGCTACACAAAGGTATAACATAAATGTTAAATAATAACTGTACTAGAAGCTAAGGAAATTATATGATATGATTAGTTGGCTACCATTCATTTATGCGCTGCAATCCGGCTGCAGAAATCACATTCCATTGTGATGGATCCACTTTGCATTTTTCAAAGAAATCAGCAATTTTTTGGCTTGATTCATCGCCATTGAGGGGATCAATGTGGAAGCCAGAGACCCCATCAACTATAATTTCTGCTGGACCTCCTTGGTTGGTAGCAAAAGTGGGCAATCCACAGTTCATTGCTTCAATGACAGTTAATCCAAATGCTTCGTACAAAGCAGGCTGCACAAAGGCTCCTCTTGTGTCAGCGATGCAACGGTAGAGCTCTCCATTGCGATACCTATTAGTCTGTGCAGCAATCCATCTAAACTGACCCTTCAGTTGGTACTTGTCAATCAATTCATGCATCTTTTTTATTTCTGAAATTTCCTCCCTATCTTTTGATTTTGAAGGGTCAAAGAAGCCCCCTACTATTACAAGGTTCACCAAGTTTCTCAATCTCTTGTTCTTGCCAAACCATTCTACTAACCCGCTTAAGTTCTTTACAACATCAAGCCTAGCCATTGAGAAGATGATTGGCTTCCTCCTATCTGCTAGGTATCCACTGCTTCCATAACAATTTCAGAAGTGAAGGTCATTCATTTAGAAGAATGTGGTAATTCATAACTGAATGTTATTATAAAAGAGAGCAAGTTACTTACATATGCTCATTGTTATCCACTTTACTAAAAAGAAGGTCCTCAATGGCAGGGTGAAATTGAGTGAGCCTTTTTTCTTTCTCTGTATAAGGGAAATAGACTGATTGGTCTGCTCCTGGCGCAGCTATGTTGAACTTAGGATCAAACACGTTTATCCCTGAAACAACTCTACACAGCCCTGGGAGTGTAAATGCTGCATGGCTTTCATATTGTCCAGGTCTATCTTTGCTGCAAATATCAACTTTCAAATTTAGATTTCATCTTTTTTTTCTGTTTTGTGCTCATTCGTGTGTGTTTAAGGCTATTTGAGCTAACCTTCCAGCAATTTCCTGGTATGTGCTGGTTATGATGAAATCAGTTGCATTCATTGCCACTGTATCAGCCATGAATTGACATGAGAAGTGATATTTGGGATCCAACTCTTTCCACTTGACATCTGAGTCTTCATACTTGGTCTTCTCTAAAGCATGTGCTATAATTCCCTGTTTTCAATTACCAAATGGAGTTTGTACATGTAAAAAGAAACTAAATGTACTTGCAACCACGAAAACTGTTCAAATTTGTATTGACCTGAGTTATTCCAAGTTTTCTGGCCATTAGTGATGCTACCAAATTTCCATCTGTGTAATTTCCAATAACAAGATCCGGTTTTCCATCCATGAACTCAAGAATCTTGGTCGTTGCATCCTATTTAAATGAACCAAAGTATGGTAAGAAGGAATAATTCGTAAGAGTGGCAATAGATACCAGATAAAGAATCTTGAATCAGATGGACATGCCTGTGTAAACCTCTCAAGATAGGGGTAGATATCAAAGCGAGAAACCCATTGATGCAGTATTCCTTTATCTGTGTGAAAAGGCACACGTAAAATGTGGGAGTGCTTAGTATCACTGATTGGTTCGATCTCCTGGTGACACTTGGTTCCCAGAGAATCTGGTATGAGCCTTGTTATCTGTCAAGATCAATAGTGAACTCTTAAAAATTCTAGTAACTTCAAGTGAGTAGAGAGATAATTATCCATTCCTTTGCATGAAACTCACCACAAGAATTTGAGGTTTCACATTTAGCCCTTGTTGCTTGATTCTCAGAAGCAATTCTGCTTCCAGAGACTTGACTTGGTCCAATATGTAAACTATCTGTTATAATTCTCTCAATGAGTATTAGAAATGAAAAAGTATTTTACTTCTTAAGCCATCTCTTAATATAAATAGCACTTGACATGATATCATAAAAGAGGAGTGGATTAGTTACGCACTGCTTCTAATACACTTTCTTGTATTGATTAAAAATTTGTTGAAGAATACAAGATTCTGAATAAGACTCATTAAATAAGAAGTAACCCACAAAAAACTTGTAAATTTCAATCAACAGTAGAGGTTGTGTTCAAAATAGGGCATTCTTAGCATTTCTCTGTTACAAAACTTTGTTGACCTTGCCACAAGGTGAATAATCTCTATCAACCTATCCTTATAATCAAACTAGTTGTAGCTAATGGTAAGAATTTTACCTGGCCACCTGTGTCTGGCAAGCCAAGAACATCTGCTTGCCCAAAATAACCATGAACTGAGAATATGGCTACGTTGAATATTATTGGTAACCTACTTAAAAATTTCTCAAGGTTGACTGGGTCAGGTGCTTGAAGTACTTCTGATAGAGTTCTCATTGTCTCCTTAACTCTTTCTGCGGTATCTCCCCATCCTCTCTCGAACCCCCACTCCTTGAACCTGTCAATGAAATTGGAAGTGTCATTGGATTACACCTAGCAACATCCTTGGCCTCTCTTACTAAAAAAATAATAAACTCTTTACCTTAGTTCAAAATTCTGATATGCAGTGTCTTTGGGAAGGGCTGAGAGGAATGCATCAGCCACTAGCAGTGCCATCTGTAGCTTTGCAGCAGAGTTCAGGCTCTCATTTATCATCAAGCTCTGCCAGTGTAGATGAGAAAATGGAAAATGAATATGGAAAGGTGTAACTTTGGTATTGTAGTATAGTATTTGTGAATTTTATCTCGTGTTATTTCACTTACTTCTCCCTGATGATTTAGTGTTAACAAGTAGTCCACTATAGGCTGGGTTTTCTCCAATTTCCCAGTTAACTTGGAAGTTAAGAACTTAGAAGTAAATTGGAGTCCATTTCCAATTGAGGATGAGAGAGTTAGTTGAGGAATTTGGAAATCGAATGCTCCAAAGTCTGCTTCAAATGAATTCTCATCGGTTGCCCTTCAATATAGACCAAATTTAAACATCAAAAGCAAATTTCATAAAAGTTTATTCTAATTAGACTTTTTACATTTTGTTGGATGAACATGTCAACTAAGAAACAAGTAAAATTAAGAAATGTGATAAAAATCATGCCACTTCAAGTATACAAAATTTGTAATGTGTATCATTTCATCTAAGAAGATAAACGCAAACAGAGGGGAGCTGAAGGATAGTGATGAAAGTTGTTGATACGAAAAATTGAAGTCAGGTTTAAATATAAGAAAAGTGAAGAGAAATGACTCACCATTTTTCGTCATTTACCCTTTCCTTGAATTTGAGAAAGTCAGTGGGGGTGATAGCCTCAACAGAAAGGTCTTCAGAGCTCACTTTTACAAATTCCCAAATTCCTGGATTAGGCCTTATTGCAAAGGCAACGTATGGTGGATCAACAACGGCTTCCTGCAAGTTTTAGCTGAACAACATTAAAATCCACAACCTATATATATGTATATATGTGTGTGTGACATATATGTTGTAATAGCTCTCATTCTGACAATATGAGAATTATATATGTTAGATTTCATCTATGTTAAAACTAACACTACAAATGCTTATACAGTAGAATATCCATAGGTGATTTAGGACTACATTTAATGCATGTAATCGTAATTAACAATTTACTGTTACTAATGATGTGACTACTTATGAAAACAAATAACCTGCGTGGAGCTCAATATGTAGCCAAGAATACCCTTCAAAACTTGACTTCTTTCAGTTTTGTCATCTATAACTAGTTCCATGTCTTCCATCAAATGGTGATGTTTCATGATCCTCCTACCCTTTTCCAGGTACTTGGCAAAACACCTCTTCATGTGGTACCGACTCTGCCTCAATGCATCAGGCATATTATCTACGACAGAATCTGTGCGTTTTAAGGCTGGTGCAGAAGCCATTTAAACAAAGCAAAAGAGAAAACTTGAGTTAAGTTTTGAAACTGAGATGGGTCTTAATTGGTGGTCAAATGAGATGTGTCTCAATTTATATGCATGTGTATGGCATGTAAAATAACTTTGAGGGTGAGTTAGCTATGAAGGTGTAATTGTGCATGAGTTGGAGAAGGAATATTTGCTTAAGGAGGGAAAGGAAAAGAATTTGTATGCTTTGAGAAGAGATTGCTTTGGTGTTTTAGAAAGTGAAAGAAGGTGTGGATATTGAGTTATAGGAATCATTCTTTCCTTCTATTTGGCTTAGGATATCATGACATGATCAACAGAAAAAGGATATGAAAAATGTCATCTTCAAGGCATTCGATTCTATTACTCACTCTGTCTCTGAGTGTCCACCAAATGCAACGTGTAAATTTATTTTTGGAATGATAAATACTTTTCACCTATGGTTTTTTTTTTTTTTTACATACCTCCTGAAATTAATATGGGTAGGCTGTACAAACTTGTGTATAAATATTCTTTAAAAAAAAGTAAAACGAATAAAATGGATTCTTTTATAATTTAATATCAATAATCTAAAAATTATGTTAAAAAGTTTGTACATTAGAAAATTAATTTTGTTTTTATTTTTCACTTTAAATATTGATGTTTGACGTACATTCAAATGTCAATTAACGCTTACATTCATGGAAATAATCAAAACACACACACACGTATATATATTACGAAATATATTACGAAATATTACCATAATGCCCATAATGCAAAAAAAAAAGTTATTATGAAATTTAAAAACATTATAAAAATGAGTTTCTGTAGTGAATTTTTATATTCAAGAAAACTAATTTATGTAATATATTTTTTATGAGCTACATATAAAAGGAGTAAGTTAGAGATAGTCCAATAATAGATTCAAACAGGTTTATCTTTGTCTCTACTTGTTTGAAAACAAAGTTACTAGCCTATTAGTGTATTTTTATTTGCTTCCATATGAATATGGAATGAAAATGAGAAGATTGGAGATGATTTTGGTGGTTTGAAATATTGGTTGCTTTGTGAAGAAAAAAAAAAAGGGAAATTAGGAGATGGACCACTTTTTCAAGTTGATAAGTAAAAAAAATTGCATTGATTATGGAGTTATAATTTTTTTATTATAACAATAATAATAATTAATAAAAAAATATAATAATAAGTAAATTTATATTATTTTTCGCTTACTTTACTTTCTTTCCTTCAATTCCAATTTACTTTCTTTCCTTCAATTCCAAGAATTCTACTTCCTATTCTAATTGTATCTCTTTTTCTTTTTCTTTTTTCTATCCCGCACCTTCCACAGGCATAGCGTTAAGTTCAATTGAGTCAAGAATGACAAAAAAATCCACATAGATGGATATCCCTGGAAATTCTATTACGAAAATAATATGGCTACTTCAACGATATTTGATATAAAATAAATGGGTACTAAAGGATATTTTGATATAAAATAAATGGTATTAAAGGATATTTGATATAAAAGAAAAGAAAAAAAAACGGGTAGATTTGTTACTTCTTTTTAAATGAGGTAGAATGGGTATTAAAGGACATTGGATATAAATAATCTTTTTATTTGGAAAACATTCCAAGATTCTATTGCATTCTTTCAAAATAGTGAGTAAGAGTTATTATTTTCTTATAGAATTATGGGGAAGTTTCTATCAATTGTATATATTTCAATTTAATATATATAAAAATGAACTGTGATAGTTATTAATTTACAAATTAATAAAATTAAACTAACTAGATATGGAATTGAAAATAATTCTCCTTAAAACTAATAATAATGTTTCTCAAGCTATGGACTTACATAAAAGTGATCATATTATAAAATTTCAAATTAGATATTTAAATTCATATAAATTAATTGTTATGATTAAAAAAACTAATTTTTTTTTTTAAGCTCTTCAAAATTCGAAGTGGATAAGATAAGAAATGATAATGCTAGTATCCTTTTTTAGTATTTCCTTCCAAATTTACCAATAGTATCACCATTTTAATTATTCATAAATTTTATTTGTATGTCTATTGTTTGAACAATTAAGTTGTGGAACTGAAGCTATTCATAAAAAAAAATGTTAGAGTATGATTTATTTAAATTATGACATTATATTTAAATGTATCTATTAAGATTTTTTGAAAATTTTAAATCCTTATGGAACTTATATTTCAAGTATTATTTATTTGGCTATATTCTAAGTACTATTTTTTTGTACTTTTGTTTTAGAGTGTAGTTTAATTTGGATTTATATTTTTGAAATATAAACTATTTGATTTTATATTTTTAGATTGTAATTTTTAAATATTTTTATTTAAAAACACCTAAAATAAATTTAAAATAAAATATCCATGAGTATTTATGGATACCCATAAATTAAAACTTTTTTTTTCATTAGGTGAATAACTAGTACTCGTGTTCCACTTAACCTGTGGCCATCTTAGTAAAATTCATAATATGAGAAAGAAATTAAAATTATTAGGGTGACCCTTCCTATGCTTCTAATTATTTTCTGGTCTATTATCAATAAATATTCTTACCTTATTTTCTAAAAAATAGCATTTTTTTCTATAAAAATTATCTCGTAAACTTAGATACATGACCTAACATGATGAAATAACACGTTACAAAATATATCTTTTTTATTTTATTTATTTCGTATATTTTTAGTTTTTTTAATTAAGTATTTTTATTTAATTTATGGTATATAAGTGGGAGAATTATCATCTTATAAACGAGTTTTGTAAAAATGAATTGAATTTAAACTTATTTTACGTGGAAGGGAAGTTATGATGTGTAATCCACCATTCTCGAGTTTTATCAAAGTTAAACCGTTTTTACTTTGAAAAGACTAAGACCGCTCAATTTTAATACATTATACTAATTTTAACATTGTGCATAACTAATTTTAACCTTGTATGTTATATTAATGCCTCTTATCAACATTACATTTATTGTTACATTGTTTTGTTTGTTATATAAGTGAATAGTAAAAGTAAGCAAAAAATACTTTTTATAAAAGGCAAATTTAAACTTTTAAAGAGCCTACAACAATAATAATCATCACTGAACACGAAAAAAATACTCCTAATTAAAGGTTTTTTCTGTGAAAAAGTAATTAATATATGAAATATTTTTTAAATAATAAAATTATAATATCATGCTGTGAAAAATATTATCTTTTAAATAAAAAATATTACTACAAAATATATTTTTATAAAAATGTAAGACACTAATTTAAGGGGAAACAATCCAGAAAATAAAAATCCAAATTTCAAAACGTAAACTTGCAAACTGGACCTTAGGCCCACTCTAAAAGATCAAAGTAAGGCCCATTTATGCCATGGGCCTAATAGAATTAGCCAGTTTTATTGACTTTTTATAAAGACAACCAAGAACTAGAAGCTTCACCCAACCTCAAATTAGGGTTTCTCTTCTTTGTATAAAAACGGTATCACAGTCTTCAATATAACACTAGTCACTAGTCTTTCTTCCAACCTCAGTTTCTGTTTGCATTCAAATTAGATTATTTAATGGTCTAAGCTCTTCTTTTTTATCTGTGTATAAATTTTGTTTTCGAATTTATGTGCCATTAGGGATTATGTCAATTTTAGGTTATAAAAATTTTCAAATTTCAATGTGCATGGTGATTTGGAGATGGAAGTGATGATTTTTTCCCCAGGTGATCGACGCTGAACAAACTGTGCGATTTTTCTCTTTTGAGAAACCAAGCCAAATAAATCTGATCCATCTCTCTATCCATGTATTTTGCTAATGAGCTCTTTATCTGCACGAGTATTTGATTAAGATTTTAACCACTTAGTGGTTTCTGGAAATTTTTGGATAGTTTTTCAAAGCTTTTATGGTTTTAGAGTTTGTAGAGATTACTTTGCTCATGGGAGGAGAGGTGTTCTTCCATTTTATTTTTATCTTAGAGTTGTTTTCCTATGATTCTAATCTTGATGTTCTGGAGGGATACGAGGATGAGTATTTCTTCATATTAAATTTTTATATTAATTTATTTTTTAATAAATGAAAAAAGTTTGTGAAATTTTTTTTTCTCTATCTGTTCCCTGGTTTTATTTTTCAGGACTGGTATCTTCGTCTCAACGGGAGAATTAAAAAAAAAAACAAG
>Ga0123340_1002962_pt1 | contig 15672 bp, 10 predicted proteins | sample SirMexnodulemix_FD_89961 | JGI IMG/M metagenome (GOLD analysis project Ga0123340, IMG submission 89961) | Root nodule microbial communities of legume samples collected from Mexico - Siratro Mexico nodule mix | ecosystem: Host-associated > Plants > Roots > Nodule | place: Mexico: Nepantla... | reverse complement strand
CTATATATTATATTATCTTAATATAGTATAATAGAAATACATGCATGTTTCCGCTAGTACAGTTAAATGTCTATAATAAGAGAATTTAGTGTAATAAATAATAAAGGAGAATTTAGTATAGTACATAAGAATATCGGTGAAATGTTTCTCAAATATCCTTATAAGACCGGTGTAAAAAGGAAAATCGTGTAACTTTTACAAAACTTGGGATTAATTAATGTAATTTACTTATTATTATATTTATTGCATATATGTGTGGTTTTCTAAGAATCACTAGTAAAAAAAAAAAAAGTTAAGATGAAGACATTAGTGAATTAAATGTAATTTCAAAATGTGTGAAACGATAAATTTATTAAAAATGATTTTAGGTATTGTTTTGGAGTCATACTAAGTTTGTCACATTGTCTTATATAATTATTTAATCACGTTGATATTAAGTATCTAATTGATATTAAGTATATGAATTTAAATTTAAGATTTTAGATTAAAGATAATTTTAAATTTAATTCAGATCTCATTTTTTAGGTCTCCATCTATATATATTTTTTCCACGTCATAGACCTAATGTCAGAACATATCTCTACAAGTATTTGCAGATTTTGTTATCCAACAAAAAATCGATATTATTCATCAGAGTTCTTTGCCGCTTGAACTAACACTACATTTGAAGCACCAACCTATGAGTTTTAAAATAAATGTTTTAAAAGTTACAACAACATAATAAAAAAACCTTACAATTGAACTTTTTTCAATTAAATTGTATTAAACAATAATATCTAAAATCCTTTTGTTTGTTGACCTCAAAAGATGGTATATATTATGCCCTAATTGGTCAGAAAGATTGAAACCTTGTATCGCACTATATATCCCGTAAGCTCACCACCATAGCCTTGTTCATAATATTAATGGTTTCTTTTGTTTAAAGCGTTGGGCATTATGGGTCAGAATCTAAGAATTTTATTGTCAATGATTACAAGTCGAACTAAAATTAGAGAGATTGCAATAATGAACCTACGAATAAAGCATTTCTTTTATCATTGTTTATTATGTGCAAAGGCGAATATTTTCCTCCACAAATTGTTTCTCTTAAACTATTCACACTTTGAATGATTAAAAGAAACTAAATCACATGCCATTATTGATCCCAGTCGCACACCTAACATAACAATTTGGGGAAGGTTCATATGGAAACAAAACTTCCCCTCCAAAGTAGTTTTCCTCCATTATAATTGTTGCTACCATTGTAATGATTTTGTCGAGCACAAAACTTTATTCTAGTCTTGGACATGATTGAATGTCAATGGCGAATAAGGAACAATAAACCTCCAAATAAAGGCGAAAGCACCCTACTTAATGTGAAGTTCAACACCATTGCCAAAGTGGTAGGTCCATTCTATTGTGTGAAAGTTATTTTTTACGTCAGAAGTTTCATGAAACATGAAAAATTATATAAAAGTGTTTCTCTCTTTGTGGCTATGTATTGTTTTGATTCCTCGTGAAATTGATCATACCTCAGTATTCAACGGTGCTCATTCATTTGTAAGAAGTCTCTGTGCGCCTGTCATGATACCATGAGAGATATCTTTGCATGCACGTAATGATTATGTTATTTTGTTTGGACATTTGAATATGTCATTTATATTTATTGGAAAAACGGAAAACATTTGTCTGAAATTTTTGTTTGGAAAATTTTCGATACATAAATCAAACTTAATATGTTTGAGGCTGTCATTGTCACAAAACATTGACTTTGATATTATTAAAAAAATTCAAAAAATAAATACTAAGAGATATCAAACAAAAATAGACAAAATCATATCCTCACAAGAGAATAATATTACATTTAATCCAAAATCTTAAAACTTTGAATTTGTAAATCTTCATTTTATATGTTACTCAATTTTCTTATTCTAATACACCACTTTGTTAGGAAAAAAAAAAAGAAACATTAATTCCTTTAACTGGAACGTCTCTTTGCAACACCATAGGCAAATCAAATACATTATTATTACAGATTGGATTATATTGGTGCTTTAGTTTAACTATTAGACAACTATAACACCTACCACACACATTACAAGCATATTAATATTATAACACCTACCACACACATTACAAGCATATTAATATTCTTATGTAGAGTTGAATTACATAACTGAAAAATAGAAGAAGTTTTTCAAAATTAGAATAAAATATATAAAAAAATATGTTAGTGTTCCCTCATTGGAATTAAATTATAATATATAAAAAAACCTTTACTTCATATTAAAATATTGTTTTACAAAAATGAATTAGATTTAATTTCGTTATAATTTAATATTAGACTTTAGTTTTCAATCTCCCTTTCCTCTTTTAGTAAAAAAGTAAAATAATGGTGAAAATTTCTTCCTATAACATGCTTGAGATTCTAAAAAGAGAAATCCGCTAAAATTTACTTTCAAATACTTCTCAATAATTATTACAAGAAAATATGAATATAGTTTTTAAAATTTAATATCGTTCAATATACAATATTATTAGAGTTAGGTAAACTATCCTTAATACAATACAAAATATTTTATTTCTTCTTAATAATATATAATATAATGCAAAATATTTTATATTTTATTAATATAATATAATACCTTAAATTATTATAATTTCAATATTATCAATAAAAAAATTTATATGCCATGGAAGCTGATATATAGAAAATATTAGATTCAGTTTAGTCAATTATAATAATATTAAATATGTTTTATTTAGTTACTTGATGTTGATTCGAGAAATATTATAATATTATTATATTATTTAATTTATTAATAAATCTTTGTAAGCATCATCGTAATCGATATTACAATATTGTATTATTAGTTTTAATTTTTGTATAAAAAGACGTGTGTTAGCCTTGAAAGTAATAGTAAGTTTTTTTTTTAATTTAAAAATTACCTTAAAGACTCTCGTCAATCGTATTTTTTTTTTCACTTTTTATATAAATTTTTTCACACTTATATTCTTAGTTTACACTTATATCTTTTATTCACACTCTCTTTAATTTCTTTATTTATACTCATCTTCTTATTTATATTAATATTTTTTATCCATATTCATCTATTTCATTTACACTTTTTTTTTTTTCTCTTTCATCCGTATCTTTTTCTTCATCTTTTTCACTCATATTCATTACTTTATGTGCACTCATCTCATTTCTATTTTATTTTGTTTAAGATATAGATGTTATATAATCAAACTGGTAGAAACTAAATTAATATTAAAAATATGTTTTATTTAATGTTGATTAAATCGTAGTTAAATTTTATAACTTGAATCGATCAAGTTGATATTATATTGTTTTCATAATTAATGTTTAATATAGTGTCCGTGAATATGGATTAGGTTAATAATGTCTAGATAAAAAAATTATCACGTCCTCCTATAAAGAAAAGGATATTCAATATGTGTGGATGCGTTTTTCCTTCCTACGTGTTTGATGATCAGCGATTAGATTGGCTTAGGTTTCAGACCAAAATCTCAGTTTGAGTGGATCCATTTCCTCCTCAAAATTTATGGTAATAACAGTTTAATATGTAACTAATCATCACGAGTTAGAACGCTTTAGCAACACTGTGTGGCTTAAATTTCACGTAAAAGTAAAAACCAAAGAGAAGGGACCAAGCGAAGTAGTCGAAAGCGAAATTACATTTACAATTAGCCAACCAATATTCCATCCTTCGTAAAAGGAAATGCCTATAAGGGAAAGCTATAACACTACAGTGCTTGGATTTGAATGAACAATCTGAAATTGGTTTTCGGCGTTGTTGTGGATTCAACTCCACTTAGAACAAAAAGACAAAAGAGCACAACTCATCAAACAAGAATTGCCATTGACCAAATTCAGCTTCTTCCCAGCATTGATTTCCACATCTCTTTTGTCGAACACAAACAAAAATATTGATTGGATTCAGACCATTTCGTATAGGCAGGTGAAAATGTTTGTACACCAATAGATTCACATTACCAAATTCTATTGTTATATATATTCCTAAATATATTTGGACGCATATTCACCTTAGCAATTTGTACTGTTATAGATTGAGACTAATAATTGATTCATTCAACATACAAAAATAAATTATCAAGTTGTTATTTATATCTATATACGCTTAGTTAGCAAATAAGTAAAGTAATATATGTCTAATCAGTAAATCATGTATATTTTAGTATTGTCATTTTATTTGTATGGATTTTGATGATGAACTCATCAACTTTAATATTTAATTAAAATTAATTATCTAATAATCAATTTATCTGTATGAATAAAGATGTATTAATTATAATTCAGTACTTAAGATTCCATCGAAATGCAATGAACTAGATTAACTAGGGTGCAATCATGCTCATCACTGTAAATGTTTGCCTCACAGAATTTGGAATTTTTTTTATTGTGGCTACAATTGAATCAGTGGCCTAACTTCCTCACCCAATAAACATAGAAAAAGCTGATTAATGTTTGTCATGCTATATTGCAAATTCCTACATTATAGTATTCTGGCAGGTCGGGTGCTACATCGGTGTCCTGGTATCTGAAGGATTTTCAATCCCATTCTATAGCCATTAATGAATCTTCAAAACCTGTCGGTGATAATAAAAACTGGGATACCAGAACAATGACAACCCAACTAATTGAAAATCTAACCAAAAAATAAAATAAAAATAATTATAAAAAACTTGTATTATAAATCAATTTTGTTACATTTTTTTTACAAAGAAGAGCGATAAAAGAAAAAAAAAAAAGCTAAATAAAATAGATCATGTAGTGAAAATGTTTTGGGAAAAATGACTATGAAAAATATAAAAATAATGTCTCCGGAATCCACGCTTCAAATGTATGAGTTGCATATCTAAAATTCTTTTGTCCAGGTCATTTAACTCATGCGTCCCTATTTTCTTATGCTATATTATTATAATGAATGAAAAATTAATATTTATATTAATTATAATATTATATATTTATTTGAATAATATATGCATTTTATTTTTTTATATTTAACGTGTATTCTATCATTTGAATAAAAACAATATTAATTAATTATAGATTTGTATGGAAGAAAAGATAGAAAAAAAATTATATTGTGATTAGTACAGCGTGTGATATTTTTAATAATATTAATATATCTTTTCCTGTTAACATAATGATAATTTTGAAATTTGAATAATATAAAATGAAAATATAATTAAAAGTAAAATAAAAACATAAAACATTATCATATAGGTAGATACTAGAAGAAAATAACACCATATACTGGAGTCTAAGCAAAGAGAAAAAACTAAAAAGATGACAACTAACCCACACTTCTCCTATATCAAATATGCAAGAGACCAATAAGGTAGCCGACACATAGTACCACACATTAGTCCCTACGTGTCTTTGTTTCACACTCTTTTTGTGGATGGAATAATGGAGACAGCCCTCTTAACAAAACAAAAACAAAATGAAAAAATCTCACCACAGATAAATATACCACGAATCCTGACAAACACATGAATGGGAGCATCACCCAAATTAACTGGTACACTATAGAATATGTAAATTTTTGTCCAATTCCCAACATTCTTGAAGGGAGTTGGCTTGAGTTTATTTACCTGGTTACTATCATACTGGACTAATTGCTTCAACAGATTAATTGTATAATTTGAAATGAAATTTACAATTAAGCAATCCATATCACCTAACATCAATCAGGCTACTAGATACAAAGCGATACAAATGGAAAAAGAACAAATTATTATGTTGTCATAATGTGATTGACTCTGAATAATGGTTATATAATGAAAAGCACAAAAAAAATTGTAATAGTATTAAATTTAGTTAGATTGTTTATCACATTATAAGATAATGTTTTGGTTGTCTTAAGGAGGAACTCCAATTTGTTACAACTAAATACATTAATATTAAAATGCATTTCGCTGAAGACAATACTGAATTTAGGAAGATAAGAAATTGAAGGTGGCTTTGGAAGAGAATCTTACACGTGTTTCCGAAGATCAAGATTCAAAAATTACATTAAGTGGATTAATTTTTTAAGAATAAAGGAAAATGATACACAAACTCTTTCATACTTTGGAACCAAAATAAAGAATTATGATGTATTGATGAATCACACACAAAGACTATCTACCAGAAAGCATCTGTTTAGTTAAACTATTTGCTGTCTACCACTTATACTAGATGATGTTTTGTTTCAATTCCTCAAACAGTTTTATGCTATTCATTTCCTTAATTCTATAGTTGTTTTCTTTCATTTTGTGTTTTTCTTGTTATCCATAACCTTCTCATGAAAAAATATTAGAATGTTCATTGTGATGTTTAAAAATCAAATAATGACCATAAAACCACATAGGATTCTAGCCATAACATCGCCGCATTCATTTCCTCCATTAAGAAAGGATTAAAGTTCGATTTGTCAACTACAGGCAGCAAGCATTACAAAGAAGAATGAGACAACAAGAAGATGACATATGATAAGCAGAATACTTAATCAAGCAAACTACAACTGAATCCACCGTCTCTGAGAGTCAGCTTCTCAGCCTTTGTTACTGCATCAAGAGGGAGAGGAACAAAGCTTCGAGATGGCCCATAGAAATGAGGGAAGCTATTTGAACCATCCACAATTTCATAAATCAAACCATCACCAAGCTGAGGAATATCACAGAGGGAAAATATTACATTAGAGCATTACAAGCAACTATAATTTGTGCCTGCAAGTCAGCCTCTTAATCAAAGGGCTTGCTTGGCACTTTTTTTTATTACAATTAAACATTACTTCGAAAAAGCCATAACCCAGTTGAATATTTCATTGAATTAATAAAGTAATTTGCAGGATTAACATGTTATGTTCATCTTACAAAAAGCCACAATTTCCAAGAATGAAATGACACCCTAGGCCATTGAAAAGTATAGGAAGAAGTACATGTAACCTTTTTAGCATCACCTTTTTAGCATCAATTTGAAGCAGGTAAAGTTCCAACTTGCTGTTCAAGAAAAAGTTCTGGAGTGTTTGCCGAACCTGCAATAATATCTCATCGTAATTCAGTAAAACAGTGAATCAATTGGAACTGCAACGTAAGCTTGCATCCGATTCCTATTACTACAAAAAAAAATTGAACCGGAAAAATTACAAAAGCACAAAAATTAACCTGGTCGAGCTTGCTGAGATGGATGAAACCGGAAGACTTGTCAAGCTGCCCCCCGAAAGTGGATCCATTTTTCTGCAACTCCTCCCACTCCTTCGCGGTACTGATTCTGTACACGAAATCACTCATCGTACCTTCAAAGAACACCAACAACTTTTCATCGTTTTACGCCGCAACCGTCATTGTCGTTTCGTTACATATAAATCCAAATGGGCCGGCCCATTTTACATTGGGTTGGGCCTTTTCTTTAACATAACACAAAAGGTGAATAAAGGGACAGACAAAATGACTGTTATTTCTTTTTTGGGTTGAAACTTGACAAGTACCAGGTTGCTCCGAGTGTGCCTCAGAGGAGAAGTAATGGCTGCGATCGCGGGAACGCGCGTTTTTAGTGTTGTTAGTTTTCATCTCAGAGAAGCTGAAATTCCTTTTGCATGTCCCAGCTTCAGCCGCAAGCGTATTGGTGATTGTTCTCAGCGCAATGTGGTTCTAAGAAGCAGAGGAAATACTGCGATTCTTCCCAAAATCAGAGCCCAGAATATTCCAGGTACAAATGCATGTGTTCTCTATGGCTCTGTCCAGTAATACTGTTACTTAATTTGTTGTTTGAACTGTTTTCTTTCCCAGACTATGTTCCAGAATCCGAGTTCTATAAAGTAGAAGCCATTCTCAGGTTACACAAACTGTTCTCTTTTTTGTGGCTTGGAGAGGGAGAGGGTTACTGTGTGATTAATTAGTTAAAGTGGGTTTTTCTAGCTACCTGTTTATTTATTCGCTGATTTATTTTGTTGAATTTCTTGTTACCAGGCCCTGGCGAGTCCCTCAGGTTTCTTCGGTATGACATTATATTTTTTAGGGTTTAATTTATGCACAGGTTGGTCATCAACAGTAAATATATTGTTGCACTTTCACTACATCCCTGCATTTTGTTTGATACCTGTGTTTTGTTCAATTGGAGCTAAGAAGTTGGCAATTGGTGCAAGTTAACGGTGAAAAATACTTTATTAATATCTCACTGATCATATATGAAATGGGTGTCTGAAAGTACTTTTGGATGCTGAATGTACATTTTGGGAAGATTACTCTTTCTATCTTTTATTCTGAATGTAGTTTCAGAAATGGTGCAACTGCTTTCCAAAAATGCCATCACAAATAGTCATTGGTTCGGTTGGCTAACATAGCAAGTAGTTTTTGTTTTTAGCCATTATATTTTTGCGAAGTTTATTTCTGTATATGCTGGTGCTAAATTTTAGTTTTCTTGATTGGAAGGGTTTGCTGAAAATGGGAATTCGCGGTGTCACTGTATCTGATGTCAAGGGCTTTGGTGCTCAGGGTGGTGCGAAAGAGAGGCAGGGAGGTAAGTAAGACGTAGCCTGTCTACAGGTACTTAAAAAGCTGAATATTTTCCTCCCCATAAAGAAGACTCTTCTATATTAGGCTTCTGTGTAAAGTAAATACTGTGTTTATCCAATTCACCTTAAATTTAACTTATAAGGCATTGTGATCCTGCATTCAGTAAGTACTAAATACTCCTTTCTTCTTAATTCACAAATAAATTTGCTTTAGAAGATTTATTTTCTTTTGTCCTACATGTCTATATTCCATTTTTTTATGTTGAAACTAAAACTAAGTAATCAGCTTTTAAGAGTGAAAAACTATGAGCCGAAGTACTTAATCCATACAGAAAGTAAAGTGTTCACTTGTAATGGAAATTGTATAAAGTAAAATGTCTTCATCACTACTCTCATTAGAATCTCTTTCTCAATTTGGCATACCAAGAGGACTAGTAAAGAGATCTTGGTACGTGTATTGTGCGAGATGAAGAATTGAGTGAGTGTGGAAGTGTATCTATGTAAATGTAATATTGTTATGAAAAATAATCTTTTGATAATAGTAAAAATCACATCATTATTGGTATTCAAATGTAGGTCTAAGTCTTAAGTTCAGCAACATATAAGATAGAAAACTCACAAACCCAATGTCTTAAGGTTTTGTTGGAAAAATTCGAGAAAGAAACACTGGGGAGATTAAACAAGAATGAAAACTGAGTCAGTCCCACACAAGAGAATGACACCACCTTCAACCAAAACCTTAAACTATTAGGTTTGTAGGTCTTCTTTTTTATATGTTGTTCAACTTTCTCATTTATACTCAATGTGAGATTTAGACTTACACTTGGATTCCTAACAATCTTCTATTCAAGTAAGAGTCCCTTTTTCACATTGATACATCCCTCTCGAGCGGAAACATTTTTAAACATGAGTACCTCACTCACAAATGATCCTTACTTGTATTGTTGTTTACACATTTAAACGGGACATGCTTATCTGAAACACTTCTATCAGGAAGACTTTCGATACAGGAACCAAACTTCACTCGTCTGAGTCGGTCGCCACCGTAAATCATCGGCTCTAATACCAACTTAAAGATAAAACGCAATCCTCCACTTGCCAGAACAAGAGGAGCAACACCAAAAATATAATAACATTAGCAACAACAATAATAATGATAATAAGCAAGAAATAAAGAAACAACACACAACAAGATTTTTACGTAGAAACTCCTCTCAATGTGAGAAGTAAAAATCACGGACACAAGCCAGTCGATCAAGTTCCACTATGATCAAACAAGAATATAAAAGAATCTCAATATCAACATATATCATTGCTTACATTTACTAATACATTAAAGCAACAAGCTTACAAAATAGAGAAAAAAGGTAAAAACTCACTTCCTGCAACATTCCGAAAATTATTTCTCCGAGAATAAAAGTCAAATCAACAATCGCAACGGTCAAACTGAAGAACAATGAGTTTCGAAGCTTTTGTCAAAATTCCAGCTCTATCCAACCGTTAACGAGTCAAAAGTTATGATTTTATTGAAGTAGGTTGCACAAATTCGAAAATAGAGTTTTTTACTCTCTTTTCACTCTTTGACGGTTGATTTTAAAAAAAATGACAATCCCCTCAACTTCTTCCTTGACTTCTACTGTCTAGGTAAAGAGTAAGGTGAACTCTCCTAATTTTGGGCTTTTTTCCACATAAAAAGAGAGTCCAACCCAACAAATCTCTCCCTCCCTCACGACTATGTGGAGGTGATCGCCAAACGACGTCTAAGCAACAAGTTTCAAACTTTTATCTTAGTAAAGATTTTGTTATCATGTTAAAACCATTTTCATCAGTATGAACTTTTTCAAGTTCTAACAACTTAGCTTCCAAAACATAATGTATTCAATGATACCTCACATCAATGTGTTTAGATTTTGAATGAAAAGTTAAGTTTTTACCAAGACAAATAATATTTTGACTATTACAAAAGAGCACATACCTCTCTTGAATAAAGCCAAGTTCTTGCAAGAACTTTTTCTTCCATAGCATCTCCTTGCATGCTTCAGTAATAGCAATGAACTCAGTCTGTGCATAAGACAACACACTTTTGCAATTTAGATTGTCATGCAATAGCTTTACTTCTAAATGTGATCAAATAGTTCGAAGAAGATCTTCTAAAGTCAATGTCTTCTGCCATGTCAGAGTCTATGTAGCCAACTAGAACATAACTAGAACAGGCTTCCCATTTCCAAAACATAGTTTCAAACTTGAAGTACCACAAAGATATCTCATAATCCACTTCACTGCATTCCAATGTTCTCTTCCTAGGTTTGAAAGAAAAAGAAACTGTCTAATACTACCAACAACATGAGCAAAGTCTAGTTTAGTGCACACTATAACATACATCAAATTGCCATAGCGAAAGCATATGGAACTCTATTCATGTTTTTCTTCTCTTCTTCATTTGATGGACTTTGCTTGCAACTCAATTTGAAGTGTGTATCAAGAGGAGTGCTAATAGCCTTAGCCTTTTCCATGTGACACAAAGACATGGATGAAGTTCCATGTGCTTCCGCTGTGAGCAGTTTGATGTATGCTATGATGTGCATTAGACTAGACTTGGCTCATGCTGTTAGTAGCATTAGCAGGTTTCTTTCAAACCCGGGAAGAGAACATTGGAATACAGTGAAGTGAATTATGAGATATCTTTGTGGTACTTCAAGTTTGAAACTATGTTTTGAAGTGGAAAGCCTGTTTTAGTTTTGTTCTAATTGGCTACACAAACTCAGACATGACAGGAGACATTGACTCTAGAAGATCTACTTCGTGCTATTTGATCATTGATCACATTTGGAGATGGAACTATTGCGTGGCAATTTAAATTGGAAAAGTGTGTTACTTTATCTACTACAGAGGCTGAATTCATTGCTATTATTGAAACATGCAAGGAAATGCTATGGGTGAAGAAGTTCTTGCAAAAACTTGGTTTTACTTAAGAGAGATATGTGCTCCTTTGTGATAGTCAAAGTGTCATTCATCTTGGTAAAAACTTAACTTTTCATTCAAAACTTGTTAGTAATATTGATGTGAGGTATCATTGGATACGTAATGTTTTGGATACTAAGTTTTTAGAACTTGAAAAGATTCATAATGATAAGAATGGTTCTGACAAAATCTTTATCAAGATGGAAGTTTGAAACTTGTTACTTAGTCGTCGGTTTGGCGATCACTTCCACATAGTCGCGAGGGGGAGATTTATTGGGTTGGGCTCCCTTCCTATTTGGAGAAAAGTTCAAAATTAGAAGAGTCCACCTTATCTTTTACATAGGGAGTAGGGATCAAGGAGGAAGTTGAATGAGTTGTCATTTTTTTGAAAATCAGCCGCCAAAGAGTGAGAGAGTAGAAAACTCTATTTTCGGATTTGTGCGACCTGTCTCAATAAAATCACGACTTGTGTCCTCTGTTGGATAGAGCTAAAATTTTGCTAGAAGCTTCGAAACTCATTGTTCTTCAGATTCGACGTTTATTCTGGAAGAAATAATTTTCAGAATGTTGGAGGAAGTGTGAGGTTTTACCTTGTTCTCTATTTTGTAAGCTTGTTGCTTCAATGTATCGGCTGGATGTAAGCATTGATACATGCTGATGTTGAAACTCTCTTGTATTATTGTTTGATTATAGTGGAGCTTGATCGGCTGGCTTGTGTCTATGGTTTTTACTTCTCACATTGAAGGGATTTTTCATGTAAAATTTTGTTGTGTGTTGTTCCTTTAATTTCCTTTGCTTATTATTATTATTATTGCTGTTATAGGTGTCATTACCTTCTTGGTGTTGCTCCTCTTGTTCTGGCAAGCGAAAGATTATGTTTTATTCCCAACAGTTGATATCAAAGTTGATGGTTTATAGTGATGACCTATTTAGACGAGTACAGTTTGATCTATGTATCGAAAGTCTTTCTGACAGATATCAGGCAAGTGTATCCCGTTTAAGTGTGTAAATGACATTACAAGTGAGAGCCGTTTGTGAATGAGATACTTTATTTAAAAATTGGAAGATAAATGTCATCGTGTCCTGCCTTTGCCAATAACAGAAAGTTATATACTCTCTTCCCTACTCCATGTAGTCACGTAGTCTCGAGTTGGTTATTCTGGTACGCACATGTAGTCACGTAGTCTCGAGTTGGTTATTCTGGTACGCACATTCAGGGTCTTTTGATCTCACAGATCCTCTGCTGCGTGTCCAAAGCCAGCTCTTATTTCATTTGCCTCTTTCGCCTTTCATCATTTCCATACCTTACAGATCTCTATCTGCGTTTGCCTTTTCTTTCATTTTATGCAATTTCCATTAGAATTGAACTCTTTAACTCTCTGTAGAGTTTAAATTTATGGTTTTATGACTTAGTTTTTCAGTATTTTGGATAGTTTTAATTTCTGGTTTAACAGCATGTGTGTTTCTTGTGTCCCAATTATTGTTTTTGGATTTAAGGAAAATTGGACGTTCACCTGTGTTTTTCTGTTTAGCACAACAACTGTAAAGTCTATTGATTTATGAGAAGCAAGTGATTGTACTCTCGTATAATTTGGATGTGTTTTTTTTTTGTTTTTTTTCTAATTTCTCAAATTAATGAGTATGGCATGATGTTGAAGTGAACATCTGATTATGTAAGGTATAGCCCATGCGAGTTTCCTTCGATACAATCCTTGAATGTCACCATTGAAATTTGTACAACATACCTGTGTGACCAACCAACTTTAACTATGCTTTTTTAAGTTTGTAAACACTGTCCATAACTTAATCATCTGTAGTTCAAGAAATACATTTTTTTTTTCCTTTTTCTTCGTGTTATATACATGCTTTTATGCATATGGATCACATTACACCATTGTCTTTTACTAATATGGTATTCTTCACAGGCTCTGAATTTTCTGAAGGCAATTTTGTTGCCAAAGTTAAAATGGAAATAGTGGTGGAAAAGAACCAGGTATGCAGACACTCAGTAGTAACTTCACTGCTTCCAAGACTATAGCTGACTTCCTTTTCTTATTAGTGCAATAATACAAGGTGGGAAAAGAGTCATTTCGTAGTTACTGCTGGAATGCCCTTAGTCTCCAAATGACAATTTTCTCTGCAAAATATTAATGTTAAAATGCTTACTTACTATTATTGTTAATGGATGTGATTATGTCCATAACCATTGGATTTGATGCTTTAAATTTTTCATCGGTTCTAAATCTGTTTGTCTATAGATTTGAATCTTATCTGATTTCACCAGAACCATTGGGAAGAGAAATGCACGAACTTCTTTTTTTTTTTTCAATGGATATGATAATTCCATTACAACTGATCTGCGTTGTTGTCTCTCTTAATTTCTAATTTCAGTAACAGGAGTGGTCATTGTCGAGTTAATGGATTTTAAAGAGATCAAAGAAAAACAGAATATTGTTTTTGCAACCTGAAATAAATTGGCTCGAGAAGTTACAACAAGCACTTTCAATATTCTTTTGATTTTCTTTTTCACATAAATAAGTTAGGAGACATTTTCAGAATGAAACTTAACCATACTAAGAACCAACAAAGATGTTGATTCCTGGATAATACTACACATGTCTGTAGGTTGAGGCAGTGATTGACAAAATTATCGAAGAGGCAAGGACTGGGGAGATTGGTGATGGCAAAATTTTCTGTAAGACCTCGAAATCTATCTAGTGCTGAATTATACATTGTGGTCCTTTAGCAATTTTTTTAATCTGTTTGGATCATTGCCAATCTAGGGATATTAATGTGTCTATTTTATTCAGTTAGGCTCATTTCTCGTACAAATATCACTCTTGTATCCTTGGCAAACCGGTTATCCTGTGCTGAAATGTAGAATAGCATTTCCATTTTCAGTATGAGTTGTTTTTCTTCTCGCAACTGGGGGGCAAGAAAAAAGTTTTATCAACTGAAAGGGAATAACTAAAATGATTATGCTGTCTGAGACAACAAATTATGATTCTTTTTTCAAGCTAAAAATCTTTTCTTTTCCATTTTTTTGTATATTATGTATATTCCCTTCTCAGTTCTCACAGTTTAAAAACACAACCGGATGTGTTCTGGATATCAATAATACAGAAAAGGGACCTTTTGACTTTTGGCTTTCACTTGTATCTCTCGTGCCCTTTGTATTAATATATTAAATATTAGATTCCTAGAAAATGTTAAGATTGATCTTAATATTCGTGAATTATTAGATTTATAAGTATATGAGCACCTTAGTCTTGATGCGTATTCCCTGTGTCATGTCTCTTCTTGCCAAGTTCTGAACTGAAGATTTTAAGGCAATATGAATTAAACTCTAATTTCTAAATTCAACAAGTAAATGTAATGGCCTCAATATGGAATCACATATCTAATAGAACTTTGGTTATGCAGTGATCCCCGTCTCAGATGTTATAAGAATTCGGACAGGTAACCATTTTCTTCCAGGAATTGTCAAAAAAAAAAAAAAAATCTTAGTCAGCATTTCTGATCAAGTTTTGAGTATAAAATTTTCAGGTGAACGTGGGCAGAAGGCAGAGAGGATGACTGGTGGGAGAAGTGACATGTTATCTGCTGTATGACTGGTTGGAACGAAAGATCAACATTTGGCGTCGTCTTTTTCTCTTAGCCTTTCCTTTTCCCTTGTGGAGTAAGGAATGCATTGTGATGCTGTATGCTTTATTTATTTTGCACTTGATTGTGTGAAGATGTATGACAGACTGTTGAAAGGGCAGTGAAGAAAATTGTGAAAAAATAATAAACAAATGCCGAGTTACTTCAATTGTCGGCATGTCTTGTGACCCCAAGTTGTATTAAGAAATATAGTTTAGATACCTAGTAAATAATTTGCATTTTATTTTGGTAAGTTTTTAGTTTTATAAACTCTCTGATAAGGCAAGGGAGTCTATTTCAATTATGTTTATCAGACTGGAATTTGAAATAACTTTAAGATAAAATGTGTCTTGTTAATTTAGACTGATACATAACGTAATAAAGATTCAATTCTAGCTGTATAGAATTGAAATAACTTGATTTGAAGACTTAATATAACAAATTTAATATTATTTATAATTAAATTATAAAATTAAATGATTTATTTTGTATATTAAATAACAAATTATATAATTAAATAACGTTAGTATAAATATAACATTAT
>Ga0123340_1002960_pt1 | contig 15673 bp, 17 predicted proteins | sample SirMexnodulemix_FD_89961 | JGI IMG/M metagenome (GOLD analysis project Ga0123340, IMG submission 89961) | Root nodule microbial communities of legume samples collected from Mexico - Siratro Mexico nodule mix | ecosystem: Host-associated > Plants > Roots > Nodule | place: Mexico: Nepantla... | reverse complement strand
GTACCTGCATTGTTAATATCATGAATATCAGTAAAAACATATTAAGAAATGTAAAAATGTGTAACTCTAAAGTATACTTACATCATTCATAACTGAATGACTGTAATGTTTAACATTTGGGATCCCATGGCGACTTCCATTATATCATTCATGTATACGTACAGTGACATACCACCATTGTTGACACCAAATATTGTATGATCCCATTAAATTGGACACGGTGAATCATACATGATGTGCGAAAGCCTAAACAACTCCTGAATTGGATTCACAGATGTCTGGAGTTGTTGGGGTGGCTGCGGCTCAAGACTTGGTGATTTCTGTTTACTCCCACTGTCCTGTAACAAAAAATAACAAAACTAAATGTATTAATTTAAACAAAATTAAGCGTTAATTTAAATAACATGAAGAGAAATTATGACAATCATAACTTATGTTTTTTATAAATAACCTTTAGGAGATGTGTAGGCCATGCAATAAATGTACCGAGTGCTTGCCCCACAAATCTAACCTCTGACGTGGGCTCTGGCACCTCGGGATCTACATCTTTACCTTTGTCGATGACCACTCTAATTAAACTTTCTCTAAGTGACACTGTGTGGATTGTCGAACCTGTAGCATACACTCTTCCAATCGCTACCAAACGAGGAGGATCTCCAGCAAACAACTTACAAAGATATGAAATATCAGTTTGTAGCTCCTCCTCGTCCTCATCCTCTTTGTCATCAGCACAACTACCCTTTGTGCTAACTCTACCGCAGGTAGGTAGTAATTCATCTTGCTCCATAAGATTGTGCTGTTGTGTCATGCCCATAGATGAAACAATGTGCTCCAATTCTTATCTAATTTCTTCTCTTAGTTCTTGTTTTAATTCCTCTCTCATCTTAGCTAGTTATTGTTGTGTGGCTGGTGTCGTAGATGAGGAAGACCAGGAAGCTGATCCAAAAAATTATTTTACCCCTACACCAAACCCAGCAGTGCGGACATGACCAATGTGTTCTGGGATTCCAATAGCTATCGTTAGTATATCTTGTGATCCTTGACTCACAAAACTTCCCTGTGAGCTCTGTTGCACAAGGTCATGTTACGAAAAATAATACAATAAAAGTCATAAATTAAAAATAAAAATGAAACAGTTCTAGCAATTTGGTGAAACTTTTATCAGTCTATCCATTTCTTGCCTTGATATTAAATAATCACAATACTGTTGACAAACGGGAAAAAGTAGAACAACTGGAATACAATTCTGTGACTGAATCATCTTTCAATGAATCATACACATGTGCTTGGTGGAAACTATCTTCTCTAATATCACGAATCATGTCTTCCATGCAATCGTCAGAATATACATTAGAATATTGACATTCAGTTGTAGATTTGCTAGAATATTGCTCCAAAACTTCACATATTGTATAGCTCTTCAAGAAACCATCACACAGAACATGCTCTCATATCAACTCAATATCTTGTCTTCACATATTTAAACAATTCACACACTGACAATAATATTTGTTATTTACTCCTACTTTGATCCATGACTATGTATATAAAAAAAAATTAATACATATTAAGCAAGGCACAAATGAAACCTAAAATTGTCAGGGATCGAACATCCCCAGACTCAATACCAACACGTAATGGAAAACAAAAAATGTCAGGGATCAAACATCTCCAGACTCAGTACCAACACATCAGGATAAACATATATATTACAGAAAACATAAAATGTCGGGGATCGAACATCCCTAGACTCAATACCAACAAGTCATGATAAACACGATACAATCATAGTGCTATAATCTAGGTCTCTCTAACATCATCCTAGTGTAGAAATGAATATAAAGCACCAACATTGAGAATTTGGCAAAAGAAATGGACGAACTTGAAAAGTAGAGACAATGCTAGCGGGTGCACGACTATGGAGAGAAGCGTGTGCACGACTATGGCAGAGACCTACAAAAATAGAATGAAGTGAAAGAGAAAAAAATGAATAAATGCAGAGAAAGAGAGAACGCCCTGAGTTGTGGTGGGCGTGGCGACGGAAGCAGAAGACAATGGGCTTCTTAGTGGTGGTGGGGGTAGTGGCGAAGAGAGGGAGACTTGAGTGGTGGTGGGGGTAGTCGCAGAAGCAGAACCTTCGACGTGGTGGTGGGGTTGGCGGAGGAAAGAGAGAGAGACGCGAGTGGTGGTGGCGGTGGTCGCGGAAGCAGAACCTTCGATGTGGTGGTGGGGTTGGCAGCGGAAAGAGAGACACACGCGAGTGGTGGGGTCTTAGTGGTGGGGTGGCGGCAAAAGCAGATGCAAAACAGAGGAGGCACAGAGGCTGCTCGAGAGAGGGGGAAGGTTGTGTGAGAGAGGAAGAAGAAGCGTAACGTAAAAGTGAGCGTGGGATGCCTAAAAAAGGGGATACAAACGCGGTTGTTAGTGGGAACCACGTTCATATGTGGGATACAAAAGCGGTTCCCACTAACAACCGTGTTCATATCCTCCTATAAAGCTTTTTTTTTAAATTATTTTGCTGGAGGATACCATCGCGGTATCCTCCTTGCAAAATAATTTAAAAATTATTTACTACCTACCATCGCGGTTGTTTCCAGAACCGCGATGGTATCTCTTGTACTTTTTCAATTTTAAATATTTGTGTGCCTTACCATCACGGTTGTTGTGGACAACCGTGCTGGTATAGTTGTACTTAATTTTAAAAATGTCACTGCGTTGTTTTCAATTGCGGTTCTGTCTTAACAGCGATGATATCCTGCCATGAAATGTGTTTTTTCTACTAGTGCCTTAAACATTTGAAGACATTATTAAAATATAGTTATTAAAAATGTTCAGACACTATTATAAGAAAGTTATTAGAATATATTATTTTAAAACATCTATATTATTCAGTCTTGCTTGGTGATGAAGCACCTCTTCCAACATTTGGTGCTTGAAATAAATAAAAAAAGTTGTAAATCTTTCACTTTTAATGTTTATAAAATAAATGAAGACAATAATACTATAATAAAAGTTTAAGTATACTTAGTCATACATTATTATTAGAGGCATGTGCCAAACCAGGTGTCATTGCAATAAAATATGCTGGAACGTCTGGCCTAGAAGCAATGTAGGTAAGTAATATATGTATTTGGTCTTTAAGAGTTGTAAGCTTAATTCCCATCTTTACCACTTTGTCCTTAAGATTTTTTGAAACTACATTAGAAGAAGCATAATTCATACCATTTAACCTTGTTGTGAATCTCTTAAAAATAAGACTAGCACAAGCTTAACATGACAGTTCACTAACTCGACCTAGATGCTTCTTTACAAATATGACACCAATTGGATGAGTAAATATTTTTGTCAAATGATTTCCAACTTCAAAGCAATACCACCTCACGGAGAACTTTTGTGTTTGATCTGATAACATCAAAATTCATTTCGAACTACCATATTCAATTTAGTTTAGCTTCAAAATCAATAGATTAAAAGATATGGGGAGGTGGGGTGGTGAGTGATCAAGATAAACAAATCAATATAGTGTTACCTTTGATGCCCATGAAAGAATTGTCTTCTCTGTAAGAGATCCAAACACCTATGTCTCTCCACCCTCCTACCAAATCAAATACAACAATAAATTTAATTCTTGATAATCATAAATAATATTAATCTGAAATGTTTATAAAATTAGAACGATGTAGTGAGCAGAATATGTAATAAAGAATTTTCTATTAACTTATGTGCTACTAACATTCACAACAAGACCTTCAAGCACTTGTAGTTACGTTAAGGTAATAGTTAGAGGTAGACATTCAGGCACTACAACGAACACAATTGTGACCTACACGACATTGTATTTAGTTATAAACTACTTAAAATAGAAAATGAAAAAATAAAAGTGTAAAATATTTCAAAACTCCCACTTACTCTAAGGGTAAAAATTTTGATGACCTAATCTACTGCATTGTTAACACTAGTCTTTCCGACAACAAATTTGACTTTCCCATCTACATCTTTGGTATAGTCGAGAAAGTATATACAATTTCATAGTCAAGATATAGCATTTCAAAAAGGTGCAAGACTTGTTTCATGAGTTATAATATAAATAAAGTAAAAAAATAAAAAGCAATTCTAGATTACCTGCCCAAGAGGACTGCCGAAGAGGACAACAAGCACTAAAACAACTACACTAAAGGATTAACAATACCAAAACTAGAAAGTCTTAGCGATTCGATAACGAAAGGCTTAAACGATACCGTAAGAGAAACGTTTAGCAATATGGTAACTCTAAGGCTTAATGATACGAAATCGTAAGTCTCAATAATACGAAACCGAGAGTCTTAACGATACTGAAACCCTAAGCGATATGAAAGCTTCAAAAGCTTAACCACACTTCCCAAAGATATGAAAAGGATTTGAAAGTTAATATTCTAAGAGTCTGTGATCCGTATGGTCCGTATGGTTAGAGGGTACATTTTAAACCCAAAATGAAATTGGATGCGAAAAGTATTCAGTTTATTATCTGAAATTATAAATGCACTTCCAATAATGAAGACCCAATTTTATAAGACCCAATTTTATTATTTATAAATTACAGTCCATAAAAATTGACACTCTCAGTAAACAAATTCAATTAAAGTTTTTTTTTTATTAATTTGTTGAGATTTAATATCAGATTATTAATAATAATTGAATTTTGTTTCAATCAATAATCCAATTACTTCAATAGAAAATATAAAATGAGGTACTAGGAATCCAAATGCTTCAATAGAAAGACATAAAATGAGATAGTAGATACTAAAAAGATCATCTTCTATTTGAGCTACTAAAACACAATCCATAATTTTTAATGACTATTTTATCTTTCTTTAAAGTGGATTACTTGTTCTAAAAATTTTCTGGAAGGCACTTTCTATGATTCTTGGAAAGGTGTTTTCAGAATTTCTATATATAATGAAATTTCCAGAACTGAATTTTTAGAATAAAATTTCTAAAATAAAACTTCAGGATGCATTATTCTGAATAAGTTTTTTGGAACAAGTTTTTCAAAACACATCAAATATGTTTCAGAAAGATTTTTTTTTTTTAATGCGTTCTCTTTCTTCTTCTTCCTTTATAGCGTTTTCCCTCTCATCTTCTTCTACATTGACAATGGCGCAGTAGTGACGGGCGACAATAGTTGTGTGGTACTGTGAGGAATGTGCAAACGGAAAAGGAACATAGTGACAGAGCAGAGTAGAAAAGGAAAAAATACAAGAAGAGAGATAAAAATATAAAATCCATGAGAACAATTCGGTACACCCAATTGAGTGGGTGTGCAGATTGAAAAATGGAAGTGCAGGAGGATGCAAAAGCCTATGGTTAAAAGACTCTTATTTATTTTTTTTCCAAAAAGGCATTCGATACTAAAAAATGATATTCAATTTTTACCCTTTTCTCTATTTAGAAGCCCTACAGAGATGTGTAATACCATCCAAAGAGAAGGTAAACTTTATGGAAGGAAATGGAAGAGAAGTTCTCTTTATTTATCTTCTCGATCTTAGAAGTTTGCATATTTTTGGATGTATGGTTAGTTTATTGGTTAAAAGATTTTGATTTCATCCATGTGATTTATACTATAAATCTTTATTCATACATTTGCCAGTCTATATTTCTTCTCTTTGGCTAATGCTTTCTTAATCAGACCAACTTATGAGAGATTCTACGATTTAAATCCTAGATCTTAAATCCAATGATTTGATCTTCAAGAAGAAGGAAATTAAAGTTACCGAAAAACTATTTAATCTTGTTTTATACATATTATATGATTTAGGTTTCTATTTATATGAAATGGGGACTTTAAGTATTTTAGATTTTTTATTTTATTTTGAATGAATCAAATTTCCAATGTTTATTACGATAAGGTAAACCTATTTTGACATCACATGTTCGATAAAAAGGTTACTTTTTATAATTCACTTATTTTAGTTTTTATTTTCTCCAGTTGTTTTACAATTTAATTTTCTTTCAGTTTTTATAATCAAAGAATTTTATTAGCATCCCTTGTTATGAGTCATACACCAACACGCATACGCAGCAACATAAACATCCACTAATAAACATCTTATTTTAACGTACTCGTACTCATCTCTCTCTAAATAGAATGACATTTAATCTCAGATTATAAATATAAATGGAAATCATCCTTACTAGTTTCCATCTTCTATAAAGAAAGGAGTGTTGATGTGTCCTTTACTCATTTTCGTTGGTTTCCTAGTCGAAATCCTTTTCCAACACCCACTGAGTTAGGCTTCCCATAAACTCCACGCCATTGTGTATGAGCAACCCAAGGTTCCCTTTGGACAACTCTTCAGCATTGCAAAATTACTCACAATTGGTGTATCCAAAAACTTGTAATAAAAAGAAAATATAAGGTTATTAATTTACTTTGTAATTTTAATTAATATTTTATTATTAACAATCATCAAGTTGTCATTTTTATTTTCATTTATTTCCCATTTTCATGATTTTTTAAGGAAATATCACAATTTCCATAACAAAATAAAGTGGTATAATCAGAATAATTAATAGAAATATTAATATAAAGTTAAGACAATCCTAAAATATTTAATTTAAAAAAAAATTAAAAGAAGTTACCTTTGCCACGGAGATACTGTTTAAATATTCACGTGACGACAACCTGTTCCACTTTTCTGGCTCCTTGGGTGAACTGCATTTTAACAATTTTTCAGCCCAAAACTTTCAACAATTCATGAGATTTAATGAATCCATATATATGAAATTTCTAAGAGTGATTTGCGAACAAGGACTCTTATTCTAATTATCATCTCAACACATATATTATAACACTCCCTTAATTATAACTTATGTTATTTCTTAATTGTAGCTTATATTATTTCTTGATTATTTGTCATGATATACATATCTTTCTGTATCTTTCCGTTTTAATTTTTCAGGAACAAATCCTTCTGTAAATTATATATGTACTCGTACATATTTGTATGAGATATGTGCTCAATATATAAAATTATATTTCTTTATATGGTATCCGAGCTATAAACTTAACTAACCATTTTTTATCATATCAATAGTCATCACTACTCCTTTCGCTTACTCTTTTGTGAAACTTGCCACAACAACTCAACTACCCATTAAACTATCTTCCTCAAATTACCCCACCTGGTACAAGTAAGTTACTCTTTTGTTGACTGCAAATAATGTACTTAGCTATGTTACTGGCTCCTTTCCATGTCCTCCAGTAACAATTGGAACTGGTGACACAACTGTTGAAAATCCTGCTTTATTGCCTGGAAGCCACAAGATAATTATGTGCTTCTGGCTCTATTTGGTACTTGTGGTCCTGAGACGCAGATTGTGATGCCCTCTGCTACCTCATCCGCTAATGCAATGTTGAGATTGACAAAGATTTATGCCAATCAGTCTCGCACTCAGATCATGTCTCTTAAAGAGCGTCTTTCCTCCATCACCAAAGGTGATTCTAATGTCTGTGACTATTTGTGCTCTATTTGCTCCATAGTTGATGACCTTGCACTTATTGGTCATTATGTTGATGATCTTGATCTTGTCATTATGACCCTAAATGGTCTTGGCCCTGCTTATCTTGAGTTTTGCGAATCAATCTACACTCGTGACACTCCGCTGCTGTTTGATAAACTTTTTGACAAACTTGTTAACTATGAAATTTTCCTTCAACGGGAGGAGCGACAACAATCGTCCTTCCCTGTTACTGCCAACCATGTTTCTCATTCATCTTTCTCTCATGGTCACTACAAACGTTCAATGTCATCCCCTAGTGGAGTATCTCCTGCTTGGGGTAACCTTTCTAGTTCTCATCCACGTAACTCTTCCTCTAGTTCTTCCCTTATTTGTCAACATTGTGATCATCATGGTCACACTGCTAAGACTTGTTATAAATTACATGGTTATCCTTCTCATAATTCTCATCGTCAAGCAAATATGGTTAATAAGGAACCATTGTGGCTTTTGGATTCTGACGCATCTCACCATGTCACTAGGGATCTTGCTAATCTCATTTTAGCCCATGATTATACTGGTAATGATAAACTTGTGGTTGCAAATAGTAAGAGACTCACCATCACTCATAGTGGTTCAACTTCTCTTCCCACTTCCTCCTCCCCGCTTCACTTAAATAATGTTCTTTATGTTCCTGGCATTTCTTAAAATCTTCTTTATGTTTCCTAATTGTGTCAAATCAACTTTGTATCTATTGAATTTTTCCCTTGGCATTTTCAGGTCAAGGATTTGAGCACAGGGGCGTTCCTACTACGTGGAAAGAATGAAAACAATATGTACAAGATTTCTTGCCTACCTTCTCATCCTGAATCCCATCATATCCACTATCACACCTCCCTTTCCACCTGACATAGTCGTTAGGACATCCCGCTTCTCGCATCCTTTATCATGCACTTAAGGCCAATGTCATTCCATTTTATTCCTCACCTATTCAATGTTCAGATTGTTTAGCGAATAAAAGTCACAAATTGCCTTTTTCTATGTCCACTTTGTCTAGCAGTCAAGTCTTACAATTGATTTATTCAGATGTATAGGCTTCTGCACCTTCATCTTTAATAAATGGTCATTTTTTTTATCATTTTTCAAAATATATGTGGCTTTATATGATTAAACATAAATCTGATGTTTTTAATATTTTTTCAATTTTCAAATCACTTGTTGAAAATCAGTTAAATACAAAAATTAAAACTTTCTACTCTGACAATGGTGGTGACACTACAAGAAAAAAGCTATTTAGAAACCAATTTTTAGCTACCAAATGAAATAGTTGCTAATTGTGACCAAAATAGTAACTAAATTAGATTTTGGTTGCTAAATAACTACAAAATAGAAGTAATGATTGAATTTAGTGACAAATTAAGTCAAGATAATTGATATCTAACATTAGTTACCAAGGTTTTAGTGACCTATACGATTAGATTCTAAATTAGTCTCTAACTTAATTAGATGTCAATGTTAGATACCAACATGCAAGATGCAAAGCCTGTCTCTACCCCTTTTTCTACTTCCTGTGATTTGAATCAAATGTCTGATGCTCTCTCATGTGATATTTGGGAGTTCTGTCGTATTATTGATTCCCTACAATATTTGTATCTCACCCGTCCAGATGTTTCTTTCTCAGTCAATAAATTATCACAGTACATGCAAGCTCCCACTGAAATTCACATGAAAGCTGCCAAGTGTCTACTCCCCTATCTCTAGGGGACACTTGACTATGGTCTTCACCTCTCTCGCACCACAGATCTCTCTCTCATAGCATTTTGTGATTCTGATTGAGCTGGAGATACTCATGATCGCAAGTCTACTGCTGCTTATCTTATTTATATGGGGTCCAATATCATCTCTTGGTCCTCTAAGAAGCAACCCAGTGTTGCTAAATCTTCAACAGAACCTGAATATCAAAATATAGCAACCACTACCACTGAACTGTTGTGGTTACGAGAACTATTAAAGGAGCTTGGTTATCCAATTATTAAGGCGTCGCAATTGTTTTTTGGTAATATTGGAGCTACCTACCTTTGTGCCAATCTTGTGTTCCATACTCGCATGAAACATCTTGCCATTGACTATCATTTTGTTCACGACTTGGTTGTTTCCAAGGAATTTCAAGTGTCTCATGCTCCAATAAGTCATCAACTAGTTGATCTACTTACCAAGCCTTTGTCACACTCTCGCCATGCATTTCTTCTAGACAATATTGGTGTTCAGTCTCTCTTCTCCATCTTGCGAGGACGTGTAGACTCTCTCTTCATTAATCAGAAAGAATCACCCACAGATCATGCGCATATATCATAACACTCCCTTAATTATAGCTTATGTTATCTCTTAATTATAACTTATATTATTTCTTAATTATTTGTCATGATGTACCTATCTTTCTGTATCTTTCTGTTATAATTATTCATGAACAAATCTTTCTGTAAAATATATATATACTAGTACTTATATTTGTATGAGATATGTGCTCAATATATAAAATTATATGTTTTTTATAATATCAGGATGAAATCCACGACAATTAAGAACTTTTTCACCTGTGTCTCCTCTTCCACACTGAAGAAAGAAGCAATGTCAAGAAATATTTGTTTTTCGAGTCCTCTAGTCCATTATAACTAATTTGAAGCACATCCAAAATGTCGTTGTTGGGATTCTCTTTCAACCTAACCATGGCACTTCTTGACACATTTTTACCAAACAAAAATAAGCCTAGTACATTAATTGTATGTGGTAAGCTCTTACGTATTCTAAAATAGCACATATCTCCGGAACCTCCAACAATTTCATCACTCTTAAGTATTTCGACTGAACAATTTAAGAGAATTATCATCATTTAAGAGTTGAACGTTGTAGACCGTTGTCACTCCAAACTCTTCCAAGACATACTTGTCTCTGGAAATTATGATGACCCTACTTCCACCTCCTGACCATTTGCGAGTCATCACTAACTTCTCTCGATGTTTGACTTCATCAACGTCATCAATGTTGAATAAACATTAAATGTTATTTAGTGGGTTTTAATTTTAGAGTCCTGTAGGTGAAAGGCCAAGGTTTTTGCAAAGCTGTGCAGAATTTTGCAGATGGAAGGTCAAGAGTTATTTTTATGACTATAATTAAGTTTCCAGTTTTAGAAAAAAGCATGTTAATGTTTTTAAATAGTCTGTTCTTTCTGTTTTTGTTTATAAGCAAGTGGAAGAAAAGAAATAAGAAATTGAGAGTATTACAGTCTTCCCACCATCTCCAAATTTACATCTCCAAATTTATTTTTACAAATTGGTTTCAGAGCCATGGCAAGTGTGACCAATAACCTATTACTGCCCCGACTGACAAAGACGACAAACTATGAAAATTGGAGCATCCAAATGAAAGCTCTTCTTGGATCTCAAGATGCGTGGGAGGTGATGGAAGAAGGATATGAAGAACCAGTAAATACCACATGATACAATGCGAATCAAATGAAGGTGTTAAAAGAGACACGAGCAAAGGATAAAGCGGCACTATATATGTTGTTTCGAGCAGTTGACGAATCGGGCTTTGAGAAGAATGCCAAAGCAACTACTTCAAAAGAGGCATGGACATTTTAAAAAAGGTGTTCCAAGGTGCCGACCGAGTCAAGCAAGTGCATCTCCAAGCGCTTCGTGATGAGTTGGAGAGCATTATGATGAAGGAGTCAGAAAGTGTATCTGAGTACATCACACATGTACAAACTGTGGTGAATCAGCTCAATCGAAATGGTGAAACGTTATCTGATACGCGAGTTGTGGAAAAGATTTTTGAGATCATTAACTGACAATTTTAAGAATGTTGTGTGTGCAATAGAAGAATCAAAGGACCTTGCGACGTTCAGAATTGACGAACTTGCAGGCTCTCCGGAGGCACGCGAGCAATGTAAGAAGAAGAAGAAAGAGGAAACACTTAAGAAAACACTTCAAACCAAAGCATCAATCAAAGATGAAAATGTGCTCTATTCTCAAAATTTTCGAGGTAAAGGACATGGTTGTGGAAGTTGTGGAAATGGTCGTGGTGGTGAAGGCAGCAGTCATGAAGGGTATAATAAGGAGAAGGGGCAGTCAAGTCAACCAAATTGACATGGAAGAGGACGTGGTCGAGGGAGAGGTGGCTGATCGAATTATTCGAACATCGAGTGTTACAAATGTCACAAATATGGTCACTATGCAAAATATTGCAACTTTGACAAATGTTACAATTGTGGTAAAGTAGGACATTTTGCAAAAGATTGTCAAGCTGATAAAAAGGTGGAAGAAACAATCAATCTAGCCTTGGAAGACAAAAAAAATGAAAGTATTCTCTTGATGGCTCAAAATGAAGTTAACATCAATGATGCCACTCTGTGGTACCTCGACTCAGGGGCAAGTAACCATATGTGCGGTAACAAGTACTTATTCAAAGAGATACAAAAGATTTAAGATGGTCATGTAACATTTGGAGATGCATCAAAGGTGGAAGTCAAAGGCCGAGGAAAAATCAGAAGCATTCGAGGTGTTCAAAAAGATTAAAGTGATGGTGGAGAAAGCGACTAGTAGACAAATCAAATCTGTACAATCTGATAGAGGTGATGAGTATACTTCAATGGCTTTCATGAAGTATTGTGAGGAGCAAGGCATAAGGCGATTTCTAACTGCATTGTACTCTCCTCAACAAAATGGTGTGGCCGAGAGGAAGAACAAGACCATTCTTGACATGGTTCGGTCAATGCTAAAGAGCAAAAAGATGCCAAAAGAATTTTGGGCAGAAGTTGTGCAATGCCCCATCTATGTGCAAAATCATTGTCCACATGTGAAGTTAGATGATCAAACACCACAAGAGGCATTGAGCGGACAAAAGCCGACAGTTTCACATCTCAAAGTATTCGGTAGTGTGGCTTATGCACATGTACCAGATCAACAAAGAATGAAGCTTGAAGATAAAAGCAAAAAATATATTTTTATTGGGTATGATGAAAAGACAAAAGGGTACATGCTACTTGACCCAATAAGCAAGAAGGTGATGGTGAGTCGTGATGTGCGAGTAGATGAAGCAAGCAAGTGGGACTGGAACAATTCGACAGAGGTTGGAGAATCATCAGTCATTGCACCAACGAGTATACCAACAAACTCTGAAACTACCGATGATGAAGATGAACCACAACAACCAAAAATGAGAAGCTTGCAAGATCTGTATGATTTAACAAATGAGGTACACCTTGTATGTCTTGTGGCAGATGCTGAAAATATCAGTTTTGAAGAGGCGGTGCAAGACAAGAAGTGGCAAACTGCCATGGATGAGGAGATTACAGCGATTGATGGCAACAACACATGGGAGCTAACAGAACTGCCAAACGGAAATCAACCCATTGGTGTGAAGTGGATATTCAAGAAAAAGATGAATGCTCAAGGAGAGATAGAGCGGTACAAGGCGCGACTTGTTGTGAAGGGATACAAACAAAAGGAAGGAATTGACTATGATGAGGTGTTCGCTCCAGTTGTAAGAATGGAAACAATCCGATTGCACATTTCCCAGGCGGCTCAGTTCAGATGGCAAATATTTCAAATGGATGTCAAGTCGGCGTTCATGAATGGTGTGCTTGAAGAAGAGATCTACATTGAACAACCACCTGGGTACGTGAAAATCGAAGAAGAAAAGAAAGCACTAAAATTGAATAAGGCGCTTTACAAGTTGAAGCAAGGACCGCGAGCATGGAATACCCATATTGATACATATTTCAAGGAGAACGGGTTCAAGCAATGTCCTTATGAGCATTCTCTTTACGCAAAGAAGAGTGGAAGTAATGTGATGTTTGTTGGTCTCTATGTCAATGATCTTATTTTTATAGGTAACAGTGATGAGATGATAGAAAAATTTAAGGGCACAATGATACGGGAATTTGAGATGATAGATTTGGGATTGATGAGGTTTTTTCTTAGTTTGGAGGTGAGACAAGGTAAGATGGGTATCTTTGTATCATAGGAAAAATATGCAAAAGAAATTTTGAAGAAATACAAAATGACAAGTTGCAACCCAATATCAATTCCAATGGAACCAGGTGCAAAACTTTCAAAGTTTGATGGAGGAGAACGTGTTGATGCAAGGAAATACTGAAGTTTGGTAGGAAGCCTTCGTTATCTCACATGCTCAAGGCCAAATCTTTCATTAAGTGTTGGAGTTATAAGTCGGTTCATGGAGGAGCCAGTTTATTCACATTGGAAGGCATTAAAGCGAGTTTTACGATATATACAAGGTACTGTGTCACTGGGGTTATTTTATTCAAAAGCAAAAAATTACAAGTTGACTAGTTACTCTGACAGTGATTGGTGTGGGGACATAGATGATCGGAAAAGTACATAAGGGTATGTATTCTTTATGGGCAACACAACATTTTCTTGGCTTTCAAAGAAGCAACCGATTGTGACGCTCTCGACATGTGAAGCTGAATATGTGGCAACATCTTTAGGTGTATGTCATGCTATATGGCGTAGAAATTTGTTGAGCAAGATGGAGCTAAAGCAACCAGGTGCAACTATGATTCAAGTTTATAACAGATCAGCAATGGAGTTGGCAAAGAACCCAGTGAACCATGAAAGAATCCAACATATTGATGTTCGTTTTCATTTTATTCGAGAGCATATGAAGAAAGGAAGTGTGGAATTGGTACACGTGGCAAGTCAGGACCAAGTGACGGATATCTTTACTAAACCACTACCGAAAGTATTGTTTGAAAAATACAAGAAGATGATTGGCATGATGGATGGTAGAAACATTTAAGTTTATGGGGGAATTTTGTTAAATAAACATTAAATGTTATTTACTGGGTTTTAATTTTAGAGTCCTGTTGGTGAAAGGCTAAGGGTTATGCAAAGTTATGCAGAATTGTGTATATGGAAAGTCAAGAGTTGTTTTTATGACTATAATTAAGCTTTTAGTTTTAGATAAAAGCATGTTAATGTTTTTAAATAGTTTGTTCTTCTGTTTGTAAGCAAGTGGAAGAAAAGAAATAAAAAATTGAGAGTATTAGTGTCTTCCCACCATCTTCAAATTTATTTTTACAATCAAGAACTATGGGAGTCTTTACGTAACGCAGCCTTCTTCGCGCATCAAATTTTCTACGTTACAAAGATTGTATATTTGAAGGTTTTCTTCATTTAGAGTTTGATGAAGGAGCTCTTTTGCTACACCACTTGTGCCACAAATCTCTATAAATCTTGCTTACATCATCAATAAAACAACGACCGTTATACTGTTGAGAGATTCGATCATATAAAACAGTAGCAAGAGTAGTATTTCCTATTCCACCCATCCTACAAATTCCTATAATGTGAACATCATCAACTTGGGTCAGAAAATAAAAGCTTTTCTAGTTCTTCAATAGGAGATTCCACCCCAACTTGATCATTTGGAAGATTTGAAAAATTCTGACTCAATATACTTAATATCTCCTGAACAATTTTTTCAATCTCCGTATATTGTGACCTGAAAGTTTAAGAAATACCACCAATTTATCACCTATATATTAGAACCAATGAAAAAGTACAAAATTTCATGATCAACAAACATACATAAAACAAGGTAGCACTATGATTTATTCATTTTGATAAAAACTTTTCCCTTAAGCAGGTCTGTACAGACTAACTTTACCTATAAAAATATGAAAGAAAATATAAAATACTTCAATTGCTTAGTTAAGGTTTAACTCCTTCATAAATGTCTTTTAATTTTTACCATGAATTAATATAATATTTCCACATTGTTTTTGGATGATCATTACCACATGTCTCCACTTGAAAAATATAAAGAACTTAATTAAGTTGTAAGTTCATTGCAAATTTGACTACTTTTAATTGAAATATAATTAAAAACTTTTTTTCTATTTATCTAATTTTTTATATTTTTTAATTGAGTCTCTATTATTTGGTTTTTCCTTTCCTCAACTAGACAACATGATTATTATTATTTATATGATAATTACTTATATGCCTCACATGAAAATTAAAATAATGACTTAACTAAGTTTTAAATTCCTTATGATAGTATCTTTAATTGAATATTTGTGGTTAATTACGATGATGTGATATTTTAATTTTATAGTCTTAAACATAAAACCACTAACTTAACAATATGACAAGTAAAATTCTAAAACCTTAAT
>Ga0123340_1002959_pt1 | contig 15674 bp, 16 predicted proteins | sample SirMexnodulemix_FD_89961 | JGI IMG/M metagenome (GOLD analysis project Ga0123340, IMG submission 89961) | Root nodule microbial communities of legume samples collected from Mexico - Siratro Mexico nodule mix | ecosystem: Host-associated > Plants > Roots > Nodule | place: Mexico: Nepantla... | reverse complement strand
GAAATAACTGTTCAATATATTATCTTTCTCATTTAATTAAAAGAATTTCCTTTTACGACGTTTTTCTTTTTGATTTTTTTTTTATATTTTTCTTACTTAGCCACTGATTCTTATGGGTTTGGTCAACTTTATTTTTCTGTCTCATCTTTTTATCAGTTTAAAATGGGTTTGAGTCACATTTTTTTCATCTACTGTTTAATCGATATTATCAGACAATTATTTACCTATTTTCTTGTAATGACATGTCTATTTTTATTAATAATAACAAAGTGTTTAATAAGTTTCTCTGATGTAATTACTTTTTTATTTTCTAAGCATAACATCATTACATAATAATTACATTAATGTACGGAGACAAATAATTTAAAAGAATATATTGTATTGTGGAATTAGAATATTTATATCTTTTTAATGACTCGAGGGAAATTTTTATTATGAGGTGAATGACGGTTAATGATATGATGGTTAATGATGTGTTTCTTCTCCTTTTTTAATACTAAAAGATTGATGAAAAAAAAAGTGTTACTTCCTTTAATCTATACATTGAAAAGAATTTTAAAAAATTATAAAATAAATTAAATCTTCATTTTATATTTCATTATTTTATAGTGGACAAGGTAGAAAAGCTTGAACTATTTAAAATTGTATAACACCCTAAAATAAGTATTTAAAAGATTTAGAAACATATCATTTCACTTTCCATAATATTTATATAACTTTTCAGATATATTACGTTCAAAATGAAAGAAATACATTACAATTAAAATTAAAGAAATATTTTTAAAACATATGAAAATATAAACACATTTGACCATTTCTTTATAGTATCAAAAATCGTATAACGGATAACACATGCATGATTTATTAAAAGTTACTTGTATAATAATTTAAGAATAATTATAATTTTGGGCATAGGTGAAAAAGTAGCAGGCTTAGTAACATAGCCTAATAGCAAATTTATAAATAGGAGAGAATTCTGTAAAGGTACAACTAATGCAACTTCATTCACTTTTTTTGTTTATTTTACCGACTTGAACGTTAGAGCTTGAACGTTAGAGCTTTTTTTTTCAGGTCTTCCCCTAACTGAATACCAAAGTCGAGAAGGACAACCGAATATCAAACCTCTGAGAGAAACCGAGTATAAATCAGAAGATAAGAAGAGCCAACCGAGAACAGCGTGCAACAAAAGACGAGCCAAAAAAGGAGAAGTCGGTCTCACATTACTCAATAACTATTGTTTTCAAGAACATTTTGGCGCCCACCGTGGAGTCGAGAATAATTTCAACAATCATGGTGAATACCCGAAGAGCAATCAGTAACAAACGAGACACCCATATCGCCGAGGAGAATCATGTTGAAGTCAATGCCATGTTAGCTCAAATGAAGAAAGAATTTGAAGACTTGAAGAGGAAAAATGAAGAAGAAGTCCAAAACCAAAAGCGAGAGAATCAGAGACTTAAGAAGAAGCTGGAGGAGAAACAACAATCCACTATACTAGTTCATGATGAGACTGATGAATCATAAAAAAACACTGGGAGCCATCGTGCATCACACAACAAACCTTCTGACAGTACTTCACCCAATACATCTCGACGTCATCCTTTTACCAATGAATTAATGAAGTCAACTCTCCCGCACAACTGGAAGAATCCTTCATTCGAGATGTATAATGGATCCACTGATCCTAAGGAGCACTTAGACATGTAAATCACACAAGTTGGTATGTATACGAATGACAATGTTATCCTTTGTCGAGTGTTCCATACTTCTTTAAAGGGAGTTGCATTAAATTGGTTTTCTAAGCTACCACCAAGTTCAATAGATTATTTTCAGACTCTTGCCTCCAAATTTGAAACATAGTTTTCTACCAACAGACCCCATCAATTGATATCTTTGGCATTGGTGAACGTACGACAGGAAAAGAAGGAGACGTTACGTGTGTTCATGGAGCGTTTTGGTAAAATGACTCTGAAGATCAAGAATTTGAGCCCAGAGGTGGCGTTACATCATCTGGTCATAACTTTAAAACCAGGACCTTTTTCTGGTAGTCTATGTAAAAACCCAGCTGCTAGCCTGGAGGAATTAAGGAGGAGAATCGCCAAGTATATGGTGTTAGAGGAGTTGAAAGATTTTAGAAAGCAAATTAAAGATGAGATGTCCCAAAAATTGATGATGATAATCGAGCTGATCGAAGTCAATTTACAAGGCCAAACTAAAGGCCTAAAAATATACTCAAAGACCCTCGATTTGAACGATACACGCCTTTGAATGTAGAACAATCTAGAATTCTTCAAGAAGCTCTCAATATCAACCTGCTACCGCTGCCAAAGAAGATTCCCTCTCCTCCGAATGTAGACCCTAACAAATATTGTAGATATCATGGCAACTATGGACATGTAACCAAGGAATGTGTGGCTTTAAAAAACAAAATAGAAAAGCTCAGTAGAGCTGGACATCTCAAGCAGTTTATGCGAAGACAACTTGAGAGGCGAGACTGAGACCAAGATGATAGATATAGAAATCCAGAGAAGAGGAAGAGAAATCAAGATGAGGGTAATTTTCAAAATGTTTATTTTCCACAAAAGTGAAGATAAAATCAAACAAAAATATTTTTTTTCATTTTTAGGGGGCCCGACAAGGTTTAACCTTGTTCCTACGTATTTCTATCAGGAATGAAAAATCAGGGTTACGTAGTTCTTTAAGAAAATTTGATTGTTGAGGTGTTTAATATTTTTTTTAGTTTTGAAAGTTTTCTATATTTCTATTATTTTTATAAAACTTCATTTTGGATATCGGTAGACGCGTACAGCCTCTTTAATAATCCAAAAGAAATTAAAAATCTTTCAAATTAAATCCCATGACACGGAGGATCATTTAAGAATTCAAAATTTATTTAAATATCGAAAATGAAATTAAAAACTTTTAAATTAAATCCCATGACACGGACGACCATTCAGGAATTCAAAATTTATTTAAAAATTCAAAAGAAATTAAAATCTTTTAAATTAAATTCTATGACGCGGACGACCATTTAAGAATTCATTCAAAATTTATTTTTATTAATTTATTTATTGTTATTATTTTTAAAAGAAAAACCTCACATGACACGTACGGTCATTTGGAGATAAAAAAATTTTATTAATTTTTTATAAAACATATATTTAAAAAAAGAAGTAAAACCCAATCAAAAAGAGCCTAAATCTCTAGACGGTGAAAGTAAAGATATTGGGAGTGCAAATAAATATCCGTTGGGTCAAAGCCCAATACTACTAAAACTGCCCACACTTTCATTTTATTATTACTTTTTATTCCAAACAGTGTCATACTGAAAGCACAATGGGCCACGGCCCAAACTCTATTCACATCAGCCCCTATCTCGCATTTTATTTTTTCAATTCATCACTTTAACCTAAATTAGATTAGGGTTGGAGAAGAAGGCATCAGCGTAGGAGGGTGAAGTGGTGACGACAACGACAAGGAACCTGTGATAGTGGTAGGTTTCCGATAGTAGCCGATTGAAGATTGGTGGTTTCAGTGGTGAGGTTTGGTGACGTGGTGGTTGAGGAGGTGCGTGGTGGCGTGACGCCATGAAGGTGCGGTGGAGGATGTTGGATACATTAATTTTGTGGACATGCATAAATTATAATAATTGATTCAAATTAATCTATATATACCAAAGTATTATTATTAATTGTGGGATGTGAATATTATTTATATATAATATGGACAAGCTGATAATAGGTGGGTTGAGTCCTATCTTAATTATATATAGAAGGGTCCCTACGGTTAACCATATGTTGGTTTTTCTCTACCCTATTAAAGAGAAAAATAGAGCAGTTTTATGTACGCTGCCTGACACTTTGGTTTAACACTTTTCTCTAATCAATTACAATGGCATCATCATCTTCAGTTTCTGGTAAGTATTGGATTTAATATTATATGTATAATTGTACTTGGCATGCATCAATTGGACTGAATATAATAAATATTCAAGAATAAATCTTACAATTGGTATCAGAACCAGATTTTCAGACCTTTTGTTGTTGTGAAGTACGTCATTGCTTTTTGGAACTTCTTTGCTTGATTTGGATTCTCCTTTAGAGTTAATTTAATTGTGAAATTGATTGAGGGGTTCTTGTTATATGATCCTTTTCAAACAAATGGAACCCTTAATTAGTTAATTTGATGAGGAATTGAAGTGATATGCATTTTGTACTCATGAACCCTAAACTTAGAAATTCAAAATCAAATCCTTTCATGAGACAATTATGATCTCATACCATAGGGCTTTTGAAGAGGATAAGAATCCGAACTTAACCCACTTGGCATCGTTAATTTTGGTTGAGAATTGAGGGAGATGCCATGAGAGGGTTGAATCTCGTTCTTCGATTTCAGCCATGCATATGCATTTAGGTTCCTTAATCAAACTGAATGGAACTAACTCTGAGGAATGGATGGAATCGGTAAAATTGTTCTTAGTTATCTCGTGTGTTGATTCTGCTCTCACTGAGGATGAGCCTCCTGTACCTATTGCCACATCTTCTGCTGAGGAGAAGACAAAATATGACAGATGGATCCATTCTAACAAAATTTGTCTGATGACTATGAAGCACAGCATGGAGAAGACTATCAAGGACAATATTCTTGAAGCTTCTAATGTTAAGAAATTCTTGGTAGATGTGGGAAACAAATTCAAGAAATTTGATAAGACTGAGAAGTCTACCTATCTGAGTTTGTTGACCAAGACAAAATATGATGGTGTTGGTGGTGTTCGTGAGCATGCAATGAAACTCATTAACTGGTACCACAAGCTCAAGTCTATGAAGGTTGTTTTGGGGGAGGATTTCTAAATATGGCAGATTCTAGATTCTCTTCCTTCTGAATTTGATATGCTGAGGACTTCATATAACGCTCAGAAAGAGGAATGGACAGTAGATGAATTAATCTCTATTCTGACTTAGGAGGAAAAGACTATGAAAAAGGGTAAAGGTCATGTGGTTCAGCATGTCTCTCACAGGAATGCTAAAAAGAAAAAGAAGAAGGATTTCTGGAAAGGGAAAAATGCTAAAGTATCATTCAAGAAGAGTGGGTTTACTTATGTTCCTGAAACAGAGGAGTCGTCAGGAATGAAGCCCAAGTTTCAAGGAAAGTGCAAGTTTTGTGATATTTTTGGACATAAGCAAGCAGATTGCTTTAAGTTCAAAAACTGGCTAGAGAAAAAGAAGAAAGGTAACCACTGGCTCTAGTATGTTTTGAATCGAATCTTGTTGATGTCCCTTCTAATACTTGGTCGCTAGACATTGGTGCAACTATTCATGTTACAAACTCATTACAGGAACTCAAAACCAAGAGAAGGCCAAGTGATGGAGAGCTATCGATTACAGTTGGCAATGGTGTCAATGTTGGAGTGGAGAATATTGGAACTACAAGTTTAAAATTAAGTAGTGGATTTGACTTGACCTTAAGTGATGTTGTTTATGTACCTTCTATAAGAAGGAACTTAATTTCTGTTTCTGTTTTGGACAAATGTGGTTTTACATTTGTTTTTCAGAAATAATGAAGTCAAAATTTTCCGTAACTCAAGTTTGATTGGTTTTGGTGTATTGTCTAATGGTTTATATTTACTGAATCTTGATCCTAATTCTATTGTGCAACGCCAATCAGATGTTTGTAACGTTGTCGGAAATAAGCATGGAAGGGTAATTGAAAGCTCTTCCATGTTGTGGCATAAAAGGTTGGGTCACATCTCTAGAAAAATAATGGAGAGACTAATTAAGGAGAACATTCTCCATAGATTGGACTTCTATGATTTTGATAATTGTATTGACTGTATTAAGGGGAAACTTAGTGCAAAGACTAGGAAGACCAGTGGTTCCAGAAAGGAGGGAATTCTGCAATTGATTCACACAGATATTTGTGGACCTATTACTCCTATAGCTCTAGGAGGAAATAGGTACTTTATTACCTTAACCGATGACTTATCTTGATATGGTTGGATTTATCTATTGCATGAGAAGTCGAGTCTTTGGATTCTTTCAAGGAGTTTAAGGCTGCTGTTGAATTGAAGTTTGATACTCAAGTTAAGTGTATTCATTCTGATCGAGGTGGTGAATTCTATGGGAGATATGATGAAACAGGTAGGAATTCTGTACCTTTTGCTAGGTTTTTACAGGAATGCAGAATTGAAGTAATGTACATTATGCCTGGCACTCCGCAACAAAACGGTGTTGCTGAAAGGCGTAAACGTACACTTATGGAGATGGTAAGATGTATGTTGAGTCACTCCACTTTTCCAGATTTCTTATATGGAGAAGCCTTGAAGACTACTGCTTATATTTTGAATCATGTGCCAAGTAAATCTGTTCCGAAGACTCCTTACGAACTCTTAACAGGAAAAAGGCCTACCTTGAAGCATTTTCAAGTATGGGGTTGTAAAGTAGAAGTTAGACCATACAATTCAGAGATTAAGAAGCTTGATCCTAAGACTATTTATAGCTATTTTGTTGGATATAACATTGGATCTAGAGGGTGTCGATTATACTGTCCTAATCACACTACTAGAATTATTGAGTTAGACCGTGCAATCTATTTTGAAGAGGATTCAGGTGAAGATGTATCTATGCAACCCTGCACTGTAGAGTTCCGAGTAGAGCATGTTGATGTTCCCCTTCCTTTTGCACCAGCCATGGAATCAGTTCCATCTACCTTAATCCAAAATGATGTTGTTGAACCAATGGTTGATATTGATGTTGATCATGGTGTTGGTGAAGATGTCCCAAATCCAGATACTATTAAGCGTGAACCTAGGAGATCGGGAAGAATTTCCACATCTATTCAATCCACTAGGTTCAGGGATTACGTTGTGTATTTGCAAGAGCATGAGTTTAACTCTATAGAGAGCACTGATCCTATTTCTTTTCATGAAGCCACTTCTAACTCTAATCATTTTCATTGGATGGCTGCTATGGAGGATGACTTCGCTTCTATGAAGAAAAATGGTGTTTGGGACTTGGTAGTTTTGCCTGCTGGATGTAAAACTGTTGGTTGTAAATGGGTTTTTAAGACTAAGCGCAACGCCAACGGGGAGGAGGAAAGATATAAAGCCAGACTTGATGCAAAAGGCTACAACCAGAGAGAAGGCATAGACTTTAAAGAGACATTTTCTCCAGTCTCCACTAAGGATTCATTTCGTGTTGTGATGGCTCTTGTCGCACATTTAGATCTGGAGCTTCACCAGATGGATGTGAAGACTGCTTTTCTGAATAGAGATCTGTTTGAGGATGTATACATGGATCAACTTGATGGTTCTGTTGCGAGTGGTAAAAGACACATGGTTTGCAAACTGAGAAAATCAATATATGGGTTGAAACAGGCTTCGAGACAGTGGTATCTGAAGTTTGATAATGTTGTCACTTCTCTTAGTTTCAAGGAGAATGTTGTTGACCAATGCATATACTTGAAGGCTAGTGGGAGGAAATTTATTATTCTGGTATTGTATATTGATGATATTCTTCTAGCTAGCAACGATGTAGACTTTTTGTGTGATACTAAGCAAACGTTAACAGCTCATTTTTATATGAAAGATCTTGGTAATGCCTCTTTTGTTCTAGACATTAAGATACATCGTGATAGGACCCGTGGGATTCTTGGTTTATCTCAAAAGGGGTATATTGAGAGGGTTTTGGATAGATTTAACATGAAATCCTGCAGATCCTGTACCACACCTATTTAAAAGGGTGAAAAACTTTCTAAATCCCAGTGTCCTAAGGATGATGATGAGACTGCAAAAATGGAGAAAGTTCCTTTTGCTTCCACTGTAGACAGTTTCATGTATGCTCAAGTTTGCACTTGTCCAAACATTGATTTTGTTGTGAATGTGCTGGGTAGATACTTGAGCAACCCTGGTCTACCTCATTGGCAAGCTGCTAAGTGAGTCATGATATATCTGCAGGGTACCAAGGATTATATGCTGACTTTTAGAAGGTCTGATTGCCTTGAATTGACAGGATACTTTGATTCTGATTATAGTGGTTGTCCAGAGGATTTCAAGTCTACATCTGGGTGTATATTTATGTTGGCTGAAGGAGCCGTCTCTTGGAAAAGTGTTAAGCAGACACTTACAGCTACTTCAACCATGGAGGCAGAGTACGTACCGTGTTATGAGGCTACACGCCAAGCCATTTGGTTGAAGAACTTTATTATTGAGCTTGGTGTTTGGAGAGCATCTCTAGGCCACTTACTATATATTGCGACAACTCTGTTGTGGTATGTTTCTCTCGTAATAATAATACCACGAAAAGGTCAAAGCATTTTGACACAAAATTCATGTTTGTTAGAGAGAAGATCCATGAATTTCAAACACAAGTTGAGCATATTCCCATAGAGCTAATGATAGCAGACCCTCTAACTAAGGGATTAACTTTTAAGGCATTTGTTGAGCATGTAACCCGTATGGGTGTAATGAGGTTCTTTTGATATATTGTTTTATCTGATGTATTGGTTTAGTAGGAGTTTTCTTTTATAAATTTGTACTTCCTTTTTTTTAGACCTCATTTATTGTATTGTCGTATATATTGAAGTGTTTGACAATAATTATTTATTGTTGTGACACCAATTATCTTGTATTGCAATATTTTGGTTGTTGATTTGCGCAATTGGTGTTATGGTGTAATTTTGAGACATTTTGGACCCAGTCTCAAATTGTTATTGTAGTAAGATTGTTTTGATCTTATATAGCATCTGGGGCAGATGATTGGGACATGTGTATAAATATTTCACATTCATAAAGGTCATTGTGATGTACATGTTTTGTTTCTGTAAGATGTTATTACTCCTTTGAGTATGATTTTCTGCAGTGATGAGATACTTACTATTTTTTTGGACCTTGTGATTGAATATACTTTGGCATTTTGTTGTGGCCACATATTGTGAATTGATTTGGATAATTGATTGTTATTGTGATTTAATTTATGATGTCCAAGTGGGAGAATGTTGGATAAATTAATTTTGTGGACATGCATAAATTATAATAATTGATTCAGATTAATTTATATATACCAAAGAATTATTATTAATTATGGGATGTGAATATTATTTATATGTAATATGGATAGGCTGATAATAGGTGGGTTGAGTCCTATCTTAACTATATACAGAAGGGTCCCTACGCTTAAGCACATGTTGGTTTTTCTCTACCCTATTAAAGAGAAAAATAGAGTAGATTTATGTACGCTGCCTGACACTTTGGCTTAACACTTTTCTCTAATCAATTACAATGGCATCATCATCTTCAGTTCCAGGTAAGTATTGGATTTAATATTGTATGTATGATTGTACTTGGCATGCATCAATTTGACTGAATATAATAAATATTCAATTATTATTATTATTATTATTAAAGATGAAGTGTAGATAAACGTGGGATGAAACCATTTGAAAACGGTCATATTTTATTTTCATTTTATTTTTTTTATTATTATGAAATGGAGAACATGGGTGATTCTGAGCAGTTTTAAAATTGACTGATTCTCTCCTTTCTTTTATTATTATTATCTTTATTTTTTTGTGAGAAGTTGAGATTGAGTGGAAAGTTATGAAGAGTTTAGGGAATTCTTTTTTTTTTGTATTTTTTCTAATTCTTTTATTTTTTTTTAATTTTTCTTAAGGGAGATATTTTGGAATATTTCATTATCTATTCTTTCACTCATCTTTTATCTCTTGATCAATCTTGAACAATTTTGAACAGTTTTGAACACAGCATAGCTCACTTAACCAAATCATCAATTTTTTTATATTTTTTATTTTTATATTATTTTTTTAACCGCATGAAATCGGTTGTTAACAACTCTATTATCCGCCATGTGTTATATCAACCATGCTTTGAGAACGAGACATTCCAAGTAACCAAGATCCCAGAGTCATGTTGGATGCAGCCCATCATCAAGTATTTGATAGCGCAACCAGAAGATCCCATTCGGCTTGACAAACACTTAGCCAAAAAAGCTTCTCGCTTTGTTTTGCTTGGCTTTGATTTGTACAAACGTGGATACTCACTTCCACTTTTGAAGTGTATTTCTAAAAAACAAGTCGAGTATGTAATGAATGAAATTAATTATGACATATGTAGTTTTCACTCTAGACACCAAACTATGTCAACCCGAATTCTCAAGACAGGTTATTATTGGCCAATATTGAGAACCAACTATGCTGACTTTGTAAAACGCTATAAGAGTTGTTAAGAACATGGACCACTTATCTACATCCCATCTTCATAATTGAAAAACATTATTTCTCCATGGCCTTTTGCCATGTGGGGAACAGATATCATAGGGCCATTTCCTCCAACTTCTAGATACAAAAAATATATACTTGTGATTGTTGATTATTTCACTAAGTGGATTGAGGCAGAACCACTTCAAAGAATTACTTCACAACAAATCAAGAGTTTCGTGTGGAAAAATATATGCAGATTTGGTTTACCCTATGCCATAGCAATTGATAATGGCAAACAGTTCACTGATAGAAAGCTGAAAGAATTCTATGAAGAACTCGGTATCAAGCACTTGACTAGTTCTATTGAACACCCCAAACTAATGGGTAAGCAAAAGTTGCAAATAAAGTGATCATCAATAAAATGAAGAAGAGAGTTGGAAAAGCAAAGGGCAGATGGTTAACCTCACATATGGTATTGATGCCATGTTACCCATCAAAGTGGGTGAACAGACAATCAGAAGACGTTTAGAGGATATAGACATTAACAATGTCAACCTCAAAACCAAGCTTGACCTAATAGAAGAACTACGAGACAAGGCTTACCTGAGAGAGATGGTTTGTAAACAAATAACAGCGCGAAGATACAATGCTCGTCTAAGACTGAGATCATTCCAAAAAGGTGATTTAGTCTGGCGAATGACTGGAGATGCAAGGAAAAATCTCTCAAACCAAAAGCTAACCCCTAATTGGGAGGGTCCTTTCAGAATACAAGAAGATTTGGGCAACGAAGCATATCGCTTTCAATGGTTGATAGGGGAACTGATTCCCAAGACTTGGAATTTCACTCATCTTTAGTTTTACTATAGTTGATGTAAATTTGAAAAATAAATAAAATCAATTTTTCCAGTCAATTCATTTCACTAATATCGGTATGGAGTGAGTTCTTTTATGAACCATATCCGAGGAAGTTTAATGCTCGGTTTGGAGTGCATTCCTAGTGAACCCCTTCTGAGTTCAATTATCTCGGTTTGGAGCGAGTTCTTCTTGAACCCCATCCGAGTATGCTCAACCTCGAGTTGGAGTGTGTTCCTCGTGAACCCCTTCCAAGTTCAATTATCTCGGTTTGGAGCGAGTTCTTCTTGAACCCCATCCGAGTATGCTTAACCTCGGGTTGGAGTGTGTTCCTCGTGAACCCCTTCTGAGTTCAATTATCTTGGCATGAAGTGAGTTTTTTTATGAACTCGATCCGAAAACATTTGAATCTTGTCTTGGAACGAGTCTGTTGAGAACCCTTCAGAGTATCTCATTTAGAAATGGTTCTTCTTAAACCCCAAGTATGTTCTTTGTGAACCACTTTCAAGAATTATCTATGAATGCACATTACTTTTTGTATTCTAAGAATCATTTCTAAACAACCCAACCTTGGTTTATTTAGTCTTTATTTTAAAAATATGTTTCAAGAATCGCAGTTTGACAACACCACTTATAAAGGATAAACCTCTTCAACAAACTCGGTTTGTCATTCAATAAAGCTAATCACAGAGGAAAACATAACAAGTCGAAGCAAAATAAAAATTAAATTCATAAGCATGAGTTTTGTACAATCATCCTCCTCATATTAAAAAAATAGGGGTAACTCCTAAAATACAAACCCCATTAACAAAAAAGAAAGGAACAAAGTGAGCACGCTATTCAACGATATCAATGCGTTCCTTTTGATGAGCATCACTCTACTTGGGAGGACTTCCATGAGAAGGACCAACTTCTCCTTCATTTGTGCCATCATTAGATTCTTCAACAGGAATTTCACTAATAGGCACAAGTTCACCCATATAGAAGTCCTTTCTAACATCAAACCTTTCATCATCCGCTGGGATTTTGTAGAAAGCAGCTTAACCTAACGCCTTAGTGAAACCGAGTTCATGTTGCTCTAAGATATATCGCTTTAAACAGGACATCTCCTTTTTTGAATCCTCAACCTCTTTCTTGCATTGCTCAATTTCCTTCTTCAATTCAACATTTTTCATTTGCTCAGCGTGGTAAGAAAAGGTCATGTCATGAAGATTTGTTTTTTAATCCCTCGTTTTCTTCCTTAAACCTCTTTAGGTCAGCCTCAAACTCGGTTAGCTTCGCTTTCTGGACTGTTTGATTACTTCACACCTAGAGTGTACATCCACAACAATCTTTAGTTTGTTGGATAGGTCCTCATTCGCCTCAGATAAGTTTGAAGAGAACTTCTAGTTTCTTCTAAATCCTTGTTGGAAATGTCAAGGTTCTTTCTTAGCTTATTGGCTTCATCGGAGGAGAAATACTTAGGCATTTCATTGCGCATTCGAGTTGCGATAAGCAAGTTCCTCCCCGCGAACTCGGCGAATGCATCAATTAATTCTTCAAGAGTAGAATTCCTAAAAGCAACCTTCTCCTCATTAGAAATATGAAACTTAATCTTTTTAGAGACCCTCATTGCCTTACTCATCAAAGCATCAGCTAACGGAGCAGAGGACTCTCCGTTTTCTTTACGACGCCTCTTGGGAGATCTAGATAGCGATTTAGAGTGTGAACGCTTTTTGAAAGCCTTCTCTTTTTTCTTCTCTTTCTTCCTGGCTTTAGCTCGATCAGCAGCTGGCATAGGCATTCTATCAGGAGTAGGGGGAATAGTCCTCTCTTCAGCCACTTGGATACTCAGTTGAGTAATCTGAGCATGCTCTGGCGGAGACTCGTCATCTAAAGCCAAATTGCTCTCCCTCAACATCCTAAAAAAATAACGACCCTTCCGAGTAGTGGACGCAATGAGTTCTATAATAACCAAGAAAATTCAGCAAAGTTAAATATTATCACTATTGAACAAGTAAAGTAAAACTTACCATCAAACTCATTAAATGGACCAGATAAGGAGTATAGATCTAGGAGTTTTCGGGTCGACAGCTTCCTTGAAAGCCTTTCCAAAACCGAGATGGTCTTCCTCTCCTCCTCAGACATCATGGTCATTTATTTTTGATGGGCTGTTGGTCTAATAGAATGGAAATCTAGGAGTTTCTCCTTCATAAAAATATTTTTCTTCCCCCCTTTTCAATCCCAACTCTAAGGAACCACTCCTTAAAATGCTTATAAGATGCAGGAGCCAAAACACACTGCTTTGGCTGACTGACTAATGATAACCAACACACCCTCTTTCCAAGACGAGTACTATAGAAATAAAGAAAATTTTGAGCAGTGGCTTTTAGGTTAAGCATTTTACATGCCAACTGGAATGCTTGCATTGATGCCTAACTGTTAGGATGAAGTTGTGTAGGTGCTACATTCAATATTCGAAGCACATCCATTATCATTCCATACAAGGAAAATGTGACATGGGAATCAGTAATAACATGTGAATAAAAATAGAAAAAATCATCTTTAGAGCCTCCTCGATTGTTACAAACATTCTCATTACGTTCGCAATACTCAATATTTACAACATCATCCGCTCATAATTTTCCAAAATAGTAGCAAATTTGCAAAATTTAACATGTTTGTATAACTTTGAAAATTAAAAAATTTCTCTCTAACCTCATAGTGTACCCACCCATAACTTAACCTTAAGGATGACCTAATATGCTCTCTGCCTTCGGCTACCATGACGTTCAAAAGAGGAGAGGTAACCTCCACAGAACTTGCCTCTAAACTCGTCGATGTTAGACCAAGAGTTTTTCCAACCGATTCCTCTTTGGACGATCCCGAAAACTCCTCAAAACTGGAAGAACTTGACATATTGACCAAGAAGAAAGAAGTAGAAAATAACCTATTTGATCTGGATTGAAGATGACTAGAATGGCTAGGTTTTCTCTGATAAGAGGGAGAAGGAATGTGGTGGCCCAGAGGTGAATGTGATGCTATTTATAAGTGTTGAAAATGGAGAAACCCAATCCGCCATATCAAATCCTAGTCATTCAATTAAAGTTGATCCAATGGCTCGTATCGTCAACACTGTCGCGGATGTGACCTTTCTGACGCGCCACTAATGCTGAGTTAAAAGCAAAATTAAATTCCAAAACAAAGGCTATCGTAACACTCAATACAACCTTTCAAATTCTCAAGGTCACATCTCATCCACTCAAGTCTTGGAGGGCCTCTGTACCCTTATACAGGAACTGTTTAAGACCGAGAACACCGTAGTCGGTTTTGAGACTGAGCACAGCCCCAACTTTAGAAGGGTTAAAGGATAATTGATAAAAGGTAATTAATAAATCCCTGAAAGTGACTTGTATAATAATTTAAGAATAATTATAATTTTGGACTTAGGTGAAGAAAGTAAAAGGCCCAGATGAACAGTAACACAACCTAATAGAAAACCTATAATTAAGGGAGGACCTTGCAAAGGTAAGACTAATGTCACCTCATTCACTTTCTTTATTCATTTTACTAACTTGAGCATCAAAGTGTCTTTTGCATGTCTCCCCCCAACCGAGTACCAAAGTCGAGAAGGATAACCAAATAGCAGACTAAGTGAGAGAAACCAAGTACAGATCATAAGATAAGAAGAGCCAACCGAGAACAATGTGCAACAGAAGACGAGCAGAAAAGAGAAATCTGTCACACATAATAAATGTACAATAATAAATGTTTATTCAAAACTAATAAAATCTTTTATCATATTCATAAATATAATTTTTACTTCCTTAGTAATATAAATAATCACAATTCACTAAACAATATATAAAATATTCATATATAAATTATTTAACGTAAAAAAAGTGTTTTATAGATAGAGATGGTTAGTTGAACAAGTTGTTATGCTTGATTGCTCTAAAGAAGATAGAACTCAAAAAATATAAAAACTTTAATGTAGTTATTATTACACATAAATGCATAAGATTATTAAGAATTAGAATCTGAAATAGAAGAATTTGAAGTTATTATCATAGGTTTTGTTCTTAATATATCACAAACAAACTACTTTATTTTTTATTTTTAAGTAGGGTAGGATAAAATAATGGACTATTATGTAATCATAGGGCTATTCTAATTATTAATTAATAGTGGGTCTAATCTATCTATTATCAACCAACCTAAACATATGTATGTTCATATTCTAAACAATTTTATGCAATCTAATAAAATAATAATAACAATAATAATAATAGTTACATAATATTTTTTTACAACTAAGTTGATATAGACAAATTATTAATTTATGCATATTCACAATTTAATTATTTTAATAAAACTTTTCTTAACCTTTTTCTTGCTTGTTGAAAATGTTATTTTTTCTTATCTTATTATTTGAACATTGTCATAATACCTGTACTAGTTATGATTTATCTTTATCACAAACTTCTAACAATAGTTTCAACATTACAGCTTTATATTTAAGCGACATGTAACAATTAGTGAAATAAACAAACATTACTTATTCAATCTTTGATTCCAGTTAAACCAAAAAAAAAGTAATTTTTAAATCTAAAATAATTTCCTCTTTATAT
>Ga0123340_1002957_pt1 | contig 15677 bp, 12 predicted proteins | sample SirMexnodulemix_FD_89961 | JGI IMG/M metagenome (GOLD analysis project Ga0123340, IMG submission 89961) | Root nodule microbial communities of legume samples collected from Mexico - Siratro Mexico nodule mix | ecosystem: Host-associated > Plants > Roots > Nodule | place: Mexico: Nepantla... | reverse complement strand
TATATATATATATATATATATATATATATATATATATATATATATATTTGTTCTTAAAAAAGCTCTTACCAACGGTTGCCGAATCAAAAGTGGTAGAACCTCCTCCAACACTTCGGCTACCAGAAATGATGGTGAGCCTTATACCATCACCATACAACATAACATTCTTCATAGAATTCTCAATCTCAATGTTTTCATTGTAAACCCCTCGTTTCACATATATCACAAACCTCTTTTCACTCATCTTCGGGACTACTTTCAGAGCTTCTTTGATGGTCACAAAGTTCCCAGAACCATCTTTAGCCACCACAACATCTGGTGATACCGATGGTGGCGACTCCAGAAGCTTCCTGTCAGTGGGAGATAACCATCTCGGGAAGCCATTTTTGTTAGTCTTTGGAGGAATGAATGAAGAAGAAGCATTGTTAAGAGCCAAAAAGTCACTTATGATCTCTGAGATGTTCTTGTTGGGAATGAGGGGTAGAACATTGTTGACAACTCCAAGCTCATGGAACCCGGTTTGGCACGTGTCAATGTTGGTTAGGGCTGTGCTAAGCCATGTTTGGAGATCATAGATTGTGCTTGGTTTGGTAGGGTTAAGGGCTTGGTTGAGAAGGTTGATTGTGTCTTGGTATAGGGTTATGCAATTTGACCATGCTGTTTTTTCTTGCTTGCTTCTGCATTTGGTTCCCAACCACATGATCTGCATTTGGGCTTCCACTGATTGGTGCATTGCAATTCTGAGGATGAGGTTCTTAAATTGGAATGCAGTTTTTGGGATAGCATCTTGAAGGGGCTCATGGTTTATTAGGGCAAAATGCTTGCATGTTTGAGGATGTGGGGTTTTATTGCACCAAAAATCAATGGTGCTAGAGAAAATGCTTGAAGTGGTTGGGGACGACAGAAAAAACAAGGATATGAAGACAATGATTAGGGCAAGAGTTTTGGCCATTGTTGTTGAGTTTTCTCTTAGGTAAGAATTAATGTTTGTGACACAGTTAGGGTTCTTATAGTAAATGTTCAAATAGGTTTAAAATGATTCAAAATCAAAAGCAATTAATGCCGGCAAGGTTAATTTGTAGATAAATGAAAGTAATGGTTTAACATCCATAATTAAATCAAAATATTTTTTTTTGAAGATTATGTATATACTCTATGAGAATGAAGACTGATACTTGTAAGTTGTAACTCACAAGAAATATTCTGACTCACTTTTCAAAATCTGTAAAACGTATCTTAGAACGTAAATTTGAAAATGTCTAATCATTATGTCAATGAGTTAATTTTTGAATGAATATAGATATATATACGTAGAGTTTCCAATTAAATAATTAATTGATTTTATTATGTATTGATCTCATGAGGAATGTTGAAGGCCGTGGAGACATATGAACTAGTTCAAGCAATATTAAAGTTCTGTTAAGAATATTTCTTGGGGTTGCCAAAGGGCAGTGATATACCTCCATGGTTGACTAGGTTAATCAATTAAATCAAGCATTTTCAAAATCATCATAGAGGTCCACATGTGTATGAAATGCAGCTATATCATTCGCAATGGTATAGAGAAACAAAAAAACTTAAAAGGCCTATTTCGAGGTAATTGTATTGTACAGAAAATATTTTAGAGTAAAAATTGTTTAAAATTTTTATATTAATGGATTATGTAAATTAAATTTTTAATTTTAAAACAATAAGATTTAAAAATATTCAATAAATGTTAATGAGTATATATTTTTAAAAATTTAAACAAACTTATACATTTGTAAAAGATAGGGTAATTTCTGTATTTGTCTGTTGAACAACAATCCATTGATTTTATGAAAAAAAATAAAATGGAAGAAAATAAAACATGAGAAAGACCAATTTAAGATTTACAAGAATAAAAAACTTGGAATTTTGTCATTTCTTACTTCCCCTATTCCGTATAATTTTCATGAAAATGAAATTTTAAGTTTTGTACACTTGAGCAAGTATTCTTCACTCAGGAGTCCTTTTAATTTTGGTATGTTCTCAAGTTTTCTTTTCACAATAAAATTTTATCCACATTCACCATTTTCTTTTTTACACTTTTGACTTAATCAAACTTCTTACCAGAAAAATATGAATTGTAGTACTCCATCTATGCTTATCACCTAAAATACACTCTTAAAATATTACGTAAGGTAAACAAAACTTTTGAATATTTTACATTCACAATATATTGTTTAAAACAAGAATGCTTTGTACTTACGATGTTAATTAGTTGTTATACTTCTTTGAAACTTATTTTAGTTTATATTTGTTTGATATTCTACTCTTTGCCGACTATAGAAGATTATTATTGTACATTAAATTACAAGTAGATAACATATCATTTTAACTATGAACTAAACTATATTAGAAGGTTATACCATCACTGTGTGTATTCAAAGTATATTAATATATTTAAGATGCCTAGTTTTTAATATATATCAAGATTAAAGAAAATTGAACTACTAACAACGTTACATAACTATCAAGAAGGACTTAATGTTAAATCTAAAAAAAATAAAGAAAAATTATCTACTGAAACAACAATCCATACTTGTGAAGGGGAGAAATGAGAAAAAATTAAAATAAAAAGTAAAAAATAATATGTTTTCTTACAATAATAAATGAATAGCAATAATATTACATTATAAAAGGTGTACAAAAGAATATCACACAAACTACAACATATAAAAACTCAGTTCCAAAGAACTGTAACGTAACCATATAGCACAAGCTCAGAGACCAGAGGTAAATGGCACAGTTGTAGAGCCCAACCACGTTGGGCCTGCAAGGAGGCGTGTGACTGTAAATTGAGACGCTTCAGCTGGGCTTGTGATCACATGAAACCCGGGCCATTTCACTCTGTTGCTTGTAGACGCACCAGGCCCATAGTTTTGATACTCCCCATAGTAAAGTGTGTCTTGAGCAAAGTTAGAATCACCCCATGGGGACCAGCCCAATGGGCTCACCAAGGAGTCCATGAAAGTTTTCATGACCACAACTCTTGAGTATTGTTGCCAGGGCCTACCCAAGAAGGTGTTGAATTTGTCAAGAACGGGCTTGAGATCTGGGGCGGCCCGAATCTGAGAATTGTGGATCGAAATTCCAGAGTTCTGAAATGGGTCGCCTCGTCCTTGGGCCGTGATCATGTTGGCCTGGCCCTCTAAGGGCTTTCTAGCGTAAATGTAACAGTTTTGGAAGACCACTGCAGCATTGCCAAATATGAAGTCAACGGTGCCATAGATGTAGCATTGCCTGTAAAATTGGCGTTGTGCATGGGCCATGAGGGTGTCTTGGTAGCCCATGATGGCACACCGGTAGAAGACGGAGAGATCGGAGGCTGACCGGAGCGCCACCGCTTGTCCCTTCTGAGCTCCGGCAGTGTTCTGGAAGGTGATGTCCCTTGCAATGAAGTGAAGACCATCTATACCTGAAATTCAATCATTACAAAGAACAAGTGTTATTAATGTTAATCTAAATGTCAGTTTAAATTTCACATTCTAACAACATATAAAATAAAACTTACAAAATGTTAAGATTTTGTTTTAAAGATAGCGTCTCTTCCTTCTTATATGAATTTAAGCCTAATTGTTATGGAATGTTGATATTGGGAGACCCAATAAATAAAATATATACTTTCATAATTAGATTTTATTGGCTAAATGTTTACTTATATAAAATTATATGAAAATGTTATATTTTTCCTAATGATATAGAAACATAATGGATGATAATAATAAGGTGAACTTAAACAAAATTCAATCTATTCATTGATTTGAGCTGGGGTTTGACTTATTTAATGTTGTGTTTGGAATATTTAAAATAAAGTCTTGAGACTTTTTCTATTTTTTTTAAAAGGTATTGCAGGATGTGTAAAATCCAAGGAAAAAACAATAATATGCCTATTAAACGCTAACTATTCTTCTACCAAATCCTCAAATTAAAACTTTAAGTTTCGTATTTCTTACATACGCATATACGTATGCATGCTCTAAAACCTTATTAAAAGACCGCAAAAAAATGAAATTTTCAATGGTTTAGAAAACAAGAAAACAAAGGAAATGACTTTTACTGATAGGACTAATATATAGCACAAGACTGGGTTAATACAAAATGTACTTAATCAAAACCAGAAGCAAAAAAACTACTACTACAGGAGCCAAGAACTCTTGCATTTAGGTGCATAAGCCTAACATAACATGGTCGATAATTTTATTTATTTACAACATATCTATTTTGGGAACACCAAGTATACATGCAAATTATCTGTGATTAAGCTAATTTTGTTTGGTTAAATTTAAACACCACTAATTTTAGCCATATTTCAAGATTCATTGTTATTTTCTTATTCTGCACATGTTCTATGTACAATGTAAAAGGAATAAGAAGAAATCACTCACCAGCAGTTGCAGAGCTATAAGTAGTGTAACCTTGTTGAACACTTCTGCTACCTGTGATTACAGTGTTTCTGATTCCATCACCAACCAGCATAATGTTATCATTGTGGACAGCAACCTCAATATTCTCCTTGTAAACTCCTTTCTTCACATGTATCACAAACCTCGTCTTCACCTTCCTCTTTGCCGCAGAATCGAGAGCATCTTGCACAGTTCTGAAATCCCCAGAACCATCTTTTGCCACCACTGCATGAGCCTTTATCGTTGTAGACTGCAACAGTTTCCTCTCTGGCTTTGAAAACCAACTTGGAAACGCTTCTTCATGAGCTTTTTCCGTGTGATGATCATGTTTCATGAAGTCCATGTTGATGGCCAAGCTGTTCCTTATCATCTCAGTCACATTGTTCTTGTTGTTGGGAGCCTTGAAATCTTCAACACCAAGTTCAGTTGTTCCATCTTCACACGTTTGCATGTTTGTAAGGGCAGTGCTGAGCCATGTCTGTGCATCAACCGATGAACAGTTTTGCTTCCCATGGAAGCACTCGAGGGAGCGGTTGAGGTGGAAGATGGTTTTTCCATAGAGCTGCAAGCAGTCACCATGCACGGTTCTGTGATTCTCTGTTGTCATGTTGGTTTGGTCAGAGTCAAGAGCTTCTTTGTGCATGATGAGAGCCTGGTTTAGGGCATGTTCAACAAGCATTCCTCGGAAGATAGCTCTGTGCTTGATCAATGTGAAATGGTGGCTCTCCGTTTGAGCAGTGGTGATGTAGTATTTGCATGGCTCAGGGTGTGGGGTTAGGTTGCACCACCACTCTAAGTTGCTGGATGAATCTGGTTCTCTTCTTGATGAGGCTAGTGAGAAGATTGAAGACATGAATAGGAGTGTGAAGCATATTTTTGCAATAAGGGTTTCCATTTTCGGTGGAGATTGAAGAAAATAACTATGAGAGTTGTATTGTATGTGAATTGTACTTGAACAACAAAGAATGTTTGATATGTGTTTTTGGTTTGTAATGGTTCTTGTGATGAGATGTTGGTGGATATATATATTGCTTTGGTGGATGTGGAGTGTGGAAGGGGTAAACGTGTGAGGTGAAGAGAAGAATGACACAGATACAAACTGTGAATGCAATTGCAAGAAAGAATGAAAGGATCATAATCATAACATTATTTTTCAATTGCTTGAACTAGTGCAAGTTAGGGTTTGCTCAAGTGTAATTGTGATTGCAAGAAAAACAAGTGTCTTGTGATCTTGACAGAGAGATATCTCTCTGAAGCTTACTTGTTAATGTTCTTGTGACGGCTGTGACAACAGAAGCACAACATTAAACTTAAATTGTTTGAGGATAATAAGGTTGAGTTGGTCTGAAGTTGAATGCTAGGGTTTCACATGCATGTACGATGTGGCAAAAGAAAAATTGTATATATTATCCTTTCTTGAGTAGACTTGTTCAAGCATAGGAGAAGGAGTAGTTTCTTTGAACATAGAGATCATTTTCACTTGCTGAGCTAGTAGTCGCATGCTTCATTTTCAAGCATATGTGTTTATCTGAAATTTTTGGGTAACCCATGTGCAGTGGTTTGAGGAATAAGCAAAACTGTGTAGGAAAAATATGTACGTGCCATTTTGACAAAACATTGCATATTTTAATGGCATTGCTAAGATAAAGACACTATATGTCAACGCGTTCATGGATATGACTTGTTTTTGGTTGAAGGTTTTTTTCACGATATTGGTTGGTAGGTTTCTTTGTTTTCTATTTTGTGGCTTAGTCGTCCAAACGAGCAAAAAAGCTTAATTTAAGTTGATGCTTTGAAATCGAAAAAAAGAAAATGGTGTAAGGGCACACCATGCCATTAGACGCCTGCGATGAGGCACAAGAGAAAGAAAGAAGACGAAGCCAGCTTGCAATATGTGAACAAATTTCAATAAATATAGAAGTATTAACATTTTCGAAATAGATGACTGCAAAGAGTTTTGATTTTTTGCCTTTAACTGTGCATTAGTCATAAACGTTTGGGGTACTTTTCGAGTACTTCTAATGCAAGATTTTGGGTCAAAGTTTCAGTTGTGCAGTTGCAAATATTCATCACTGTCAATTTTTTGCATTTCTAAACAAACCATTATTTCTATGATCCTATGATTTTCTAATTAGTTTAATCCATGTTTCCTTTCAAATCATATTCCCTTAGCCCATGTATGAAACTATTGTTTAATTTGGTTATGTGAGACATTTGTTACTCTTATCCAATTATAACATAGGTTCCATGTGACATTGATCACCTTACACTCAAAGAATAAGTGTTGAACTGATGCATTACTTTATAAGACTTGAAGTTTACAAAGTACCATTACACATTTACGTTCCAAGTTATCCCTAGTTAGGATACTATTCAGACCTACACTCCATACAAGGTGTTTGACATTAAGTGTTGCATTTACCATCTAGAGCTGTCGAAAGAATTCATCCTTTTCATTATCTATATTGTTCTGTAAACTTTTATATGTAGATTTTACAATATAGGACTCCGATTCATCCCCTTTCCATTTCCAAGATTCTTGATTCCGAGGATGAAGTAAAAACTTTGTTATCTCTTCCTTAAACATATTTACTAGGGATAATTTCCATTCAAACCACTCCATTCTCCAATCTAACTATTATTTCTATACATTATTTTTCCAATTCCCCATTTATGTAGCTATTGCATATTTATTATTAGAATTAATGTAAATTCTTGGAAATTTTTTTCATAAGAGAAATATCGTCCTTCTATCTATCTTTCCAAAATATGGTTTTTCTTCCATTTCCCAATTCGCATTTGATATTCTTATCAAACCAATTGTGATATAATCCTGATCCATATACTTTCTTTAAATCTCTCCACCACACAAATTCAAATGATGATTGATTTACCTTGTTTAACTCTCCATCCTCCATACTTAGAGTCTAAAATATTCTTCCACATTTCTTTGATTTTAGTTACATATCTCCATTTTCATTATTTTCATTTTGTTAAGAGTGCCTTGTTAAACTGTTGAATTTTCTTTACTTTTGAGCCTTCAATTTCTTTTGGTGTACATATTTTTTACCATTTCACTGATGAGATTCTATCTTTCTGATTTTCACCCCACAAAAATTGTCTTTGTAAAAAAGGATAGGAAGAAGAGTGGGAGAGCAGTTATAATAGATTTAATTAAACACACATTTCCAGAAAACGTTATATGTCCTTCCATCACTAGTAGAAAAATGGTCTTTTACATCGGTTCTAGAAGACCATCTACGTCGATTTTAGAACCGATGTAATATATATATAACCACGTAATATATACGACACTATGTTGGTTGAAAATAAAAACTGACGTCATATACCTAACTTAAATTTTGACGTAAGAGGTAGATACTACGTCGGTTGCAGTGTATAACCGACGTAGTATCTTTCCAAAATTTTAAAAGTTGAAAAACTATTACGTAGTATACTTCATTAATAATTTTACTTTTTCTTTATATTCAGACAACAAAGTACTGGAATTCTGGCTAAGAAATTGACTTTTAAACAAAAGCAAATTGCTTTACAGGAGAATGAATATCATGTTCGCCAAGTGAAGCCATTAGTGTGGCAAGCTCTGTTTCCTTGGCAGCAATTGTTTGATGAAAGTGTGCTTTTGTGTTTACAACATCATCAACCTTTCTCCTGTATACTTCTAAACATTCCCTCTCCAACTCCATCAACATTCAATCTTTTTCCACCTCGGTCTCTCTAATGTTGTTCCATATTTGCTACACATATAACTGTACAAGTCAATCCAAGAAAAAAAAAACAATAGAGCAAAAATGTCATAGAGAAAGATTAAAGTGAAAATGAAAACAACGAGCAAGAAGAAGAAGATAAAGAAAAAAAAAAAGGAAAATGGTAGGCATACCATGACAAATAATCACGAGCAGATTCTTCATCATGAAAAAAAAAACACTCCATTTTTTTTGCACCAACAAATTCCTTAAAACCTAGAAGTCTGCAACACCAAAAAATGAGAAAGACCTCAAGTTCTTAGAGCAATGCAGTGCAAGTAATACTTGTTCAGATACTAGTGCCATATACCCCAATAGCCAACATTATTGATCCTGAAGAAGAAGAATAAGAAGGGTCAAAGCATAAAGTAAGAAACTTTCATCTCATATGAAAAACCCACAGGGTGTTTCCATTGGTTGAAACCTTAAACAACCTTAGCTCCCTCAGATCTAAAGTTGAAACCTTTGGTTGGTTCTTTCTCTTTCTCTTGAACAAATTGTTTTAGTAGCCACAAAGAAAGAAAGAAAATAAATTGTGAAAAGAGAAATGTCAGGATCTGTAAAGAGGGCGTGTGTTGGAGTAAGAAAAAGTGTTGAGATGAAGAAAATAGAAATGATTGACAATATTACTGTCGAGGAAGGAAAGCAAAATAAATGAAGAGGAAAGAGAAAAAGCGTGTGCAAAAGCAAAGGGGCAAAGAATAATGTCGGTTGAGTAGCTAAACCGACTTAGTATATGTTGTATTTTATATTGGTCGATTAACGTAACTGACGTTATATTTTTTTTGCCAATTCAGAGTTTTTAAATTTTGTTTTTTTATTCTTTTAGTTCTTATTAAGTCGGTTATAAGGTGTAACCGACGTAAAAAATAGTATATTATGTTGGGTTTAAATTAATCGACATAGTATTCTTTCAATTATTAACAAAAATGTCACTGCATTTTTGTTTATGTCGATTTTATTTTAACCGACGTATTATTCTGTCATAGAATGTGTTTTTTTGTACTACTCTATCATATCAACCTTTTCCTAATTTTTTTATAGTACAATATATCATAATTTGACCTTTCTCGAATTTTTCCCTATAAGAATTCCTAGATACATGAAAGTTCCTTTTACAATTCACAATGCTAGTGAATCTCTCCAAATTATTGTTATGACCCGAACACCTCCAAGTTTACTCTTATGGAAGTTGACTTTGAGAAGAGGCAACTTCAAAGCAACGAAGGATTGATTTCAAAATGAAATTATTATGGGTTTTATCATCACATATGAATAACATATGAATAAAATGTCATCTACGTATTGTAACATATTTACTTGTATCCATCTTCTCTTATTTTGACACCTTCTAACATCTCTGTAGGTTTTTGGCTTGGCTTGTCTAGCTATGTCTACCGATCTCTTTGCTACAATGAGGAAAAGGAAATAAGCTAATAGATAACCTTGTCTAATCCTTTTTGTAGATCTAAACTCCTCTATAAGACTTCCATTGACCAAGATTGAAATTGTGGCAGATCCTAGCCATCTCCTAATCCCTTTAATCCATTTCTCACAAAATTTTAGTCTTGTCATCATGTAGTACAAAAATTTCTGCCTAATGGAATTGTAAGCTTTTTCTCATAATCTATCACTATGATCAAACAACTTTTCTTTCTAAGTCTAATTTCCTTTATTAGGACACTGTCAAGCAAGTTCCTACCAACTAAAAATGTTGATTTTGGGTTTCATCTCAGTGCATATGTGTTTTGGTAGTGTAGAAGTATGGTTATGGGTGCTTTCATTGCTCGAGGATTTGTTGATTGATTTAGGGTTTGTGATTGGGAAATGAGTTATGTATCTTTCTGGCTTTACAATCAGGTGACATAATAAGCCGCAAATAGCCAATTTGGGGACTTCTACTTGTTTTTTGCACCCCTTTTCATTACTAAGACACTGTTAAGCAAGTTTCTACCAACTAAAAATGTTGATTTTGTGTTTCATCTCAGTGCACATGTGTTTTGGGAGTGTAGAAGTATGGTTATGGGTGCTTTCATTGCTCGAGGGTTTGTTGATTGATTTAGGATTTGTGATTGAGTAATGAGTTATGTATCTTTCTAGCTTTGCAAATAAGCTGCAAATAGCCAAGTCAAGGACCTCTATTTTTTCTTTGCACCCCTTTTCATTATTCAATTGGACCTCATCTTTTTCAATAATTGCGTAATTATGTTGGCCTAATTTCTTTTCGCTTGTTATTTAATTGGTTCAAATATTCTTTAGTGGATATTTAAAGCGGAATAATTCTTCAGTTATTACAATACTGCATAAGTCCAAATCTAAACATGATTGTTATCAATACCATAGTAGCTCTTAGAGTAGGAACAACTAAAATTGCACCAGTGATTGGAAATTATTCCTTCAAACTTTATACTTAGAGATGTTGGGATTGAGAAGAACAAAAATGAAGTGAATAGTAATGCGGTGTGATGTAACAAAAACCATTGCAGGCACATCTTCTTAGTTGGAATAATGATTTGTTGCAGTATTGGTCCAATGATCCAAAGTCATACCAAGATGTAGGAATGAAGTGGAGATTCATACATACTACTAGAAGGCAGCCACTTGCGAATACATGTTGTTATGCACATATAATTAATATAAGTTATACCTCTTTGAACAAGTTAAAAGATAGCCCAAGATCTCTTAGATTTTAGAAGCATGTAGACTATGTTATCTTGTTGGGTCAATACTGATAGAAGTTACCTCTATAGTTATGTGAAATGTACTTTAGGATGATAAGCATACATATAGGATGTAGCATGTTTTATAGGATCTATTATCTTAAAGGAATGAGATAACTATTTTTTTTTAAGAATTGTCAAGTTAGAATATCTACTTTACATACTTAGGATATCATGTTCACCATGTTTAGTGTAAGGATATGTTGTGTAAGGGTTGAAACACTCTTTTTGTGTGCATCACATTAATTTTATTCTTTTTAACTAATAAAATAAATACACTAGATGAATATTGTTTAATCATTGTGTCATTCATCTACACAAAGAAGTTGTTTCCCAGTATCAAATGCTAACTTGCATCAATCACTTTCATTCATGGGTTGCTTTTACACAGCCCTTGAAATGGAATTTGGACCTTCCCTCTATTAGTGTCCTCAAGCACAACTATTCAAACTGACACAAGTCACTATTGTATATTATTATTATGTCCAATTTACAATGCTTGCTAGCAGGATCCAAAGAATCATTTCATAAGAAATGTCAAACTATTTTATTCATGGTCTTAAGACAAATATTTGTTACGATGTTATAGCTCAAGCCCTACTACCATGATTTAATACATGTCCGTAGCCAAGTTATAGGAAGAAAAGTATGTTAATAAACTTAGATCTTATAATCCTAACCCTTGGCCAAAAACATAAATCAGTCAAAATATCTTAATTATTAGTCAATCCATCAGATCAACCACTCTACGCCTTCCTTCTCTCACCAAACCATTCCTTCATTTCGAATAACATGAAACCTTCGAATGTATAAAAAATGACTTGCAAGTTTTGGTTGGCAATGATAACTCCTTAGTGGTCGAAAGATTAGTGAAAGAATTAGAAGTTAATATTCAAGGACAATCGTTGAAATTACGATATACCTATTGCTTATTTGGGAAAATTTGGTTTTGGGAACTACTTAGCTATCTACATCGAGCCCTCACATACCTAATTACAATAAACTTGAAATTCTTTTTGAACAATGAATTTATCACCTTACATGGTGAGACATCTAAACTACCAAGTTCTGCACAATTCACTCATTTAAAAAGAATGCATACACAAATGCTATAGGTGAGTTTTTTACCCTACAATGCTACTTGAACTCACCTCAAAACAAGCGCTTAGATCTTCCAACCGATATTGAACTTTGAGTCGACCATTATAATGCACACTCATAAAGAGGTTTTCCTGATTCCTTTAGGTTTACCTTCCTCGTGAGCTAAAAATCATGCAATTCCATTGATCCAAGACCCTGGTCTAATTAAGGTCAAACCTTACAGAATATCCTCACAACCAAAAACTACAAATTGAAACCATGATACAAGACATGTTGAGGAAGGGATTATAATGTGTAGCACTAATCTTTTTTCTTCTCCCATAGTCTTAATGAAGAAGAAAGATGTAACATAGAGATTTTACAAAGGCTAAGTCTTGAATGTCATTACAATAAATAATAATTTTCCTAGTCCTATGATGTATAAGTTGATTGATGAGTTTTATGGAGTTCAATGCTTTTCTAAATTAGACCTAAGGTTAGGGTATCACCATATATTGGTAACACTAGTAGAAAAAACACATTTCACGGTAGGATATCATCGCGGTTAAGAGAGAACCACAATTAAAAACGTGGTGGCATTTTTGAAATTAAGTGCAATCATACCACCGCGGTTGTCCACAACAACCGCAATTGTATTAACATTGCTGGAGATACCAGCGCGGTTGTTTAAACAACTGCACTGGTATCTACAAAAAAAAATTTAAATTATTTTGCAGGGAGATGCAAGGGCGATTGTTTAAACAACTGCCCTTGTATGTGGGATACGAGTGCGGTTCCTACTAACAACCGCGCTCGTATCCCCTGTTTTAGGGGTTTCTTGCGTCTACCTCTTCTTTCCTCTCTTGTTTTCGTCTTTCTCCCTCTTCCGCGCCTCACCGTCTCTTCCTCTCTTTTTCTCAAGCAGTCTCGCCACCCCCACCACTAAGGTCTCTTTTTCTTCTTCTTACGTCGCCAACCCCACCACCATGGCATCCTCTCTCTTATCCCAACCAACGCCACAAGTGGATCGCCGAACAAACTCATGCCAATCGCCAACGCCGCGCATAAGAGGTTTCTCGCAAGGTATGTTTTCTTCAATTCCTCCCATTCCATACCAATTCATCATCCAATTAATTCCTCTCTCTCTCTGCTGTTCGAGTTTGTGCAGGAGCAAGAGTTTTTTCGCCAAACCACTCTCATCTCCAAGAAGGAGAAGGAAAAGGTTTGTATCGCGTTCTCTCTCTGTGTTTCATGGCTTCATTCTCTTCGTGATTCGTTATTTGAAATTAGGGTTTTGTGTAGGTGGAGCTTATGCAAGCTGTTAGTTTCATGTACATTTGTCCTCCAGGTTACAATGCCGAAAGTGCCAAAGCTACGGAAATGAATGATGAGAAGAAACGAGAGGACATGGACAAGGGACCTCAACACGATAATGCTCGTGATGCACCTTCCTCTTCCATGTACCTCCTCCGTCGCTTACTTTGTGTTCAATAGTAATGGAATTAATCTGCCACTCAGTTTTAGCTATTGTATGATTGAATATAGTCGTGTTTCTTGCCTCCTAGACCGCAGAGTACGAATTTTAATGAAGAGAAGAAAATACCGAGGCCCAAGGATGTTTTTGGGCGGCCTCTTCCGACAGAAGAGGAATTCGAAGTTCTCAAAAATGCACCAAGGTATGCCAATTGCTGTTATTTTCTGTAGTTTGTATTATTGTCTGGCCTGCGTATGCAGTGCTCTTCCAAGGATTGAAAACTATCCGGTGATGTGCTTATTTTAAGTTGGTTAGAGTGCTTGATTTATTGTGAATCAGAAGCATAATAGAGTCTTAGGCTGCTACCAATTTTGGTGGGCAACAGCGAATAATTGCTGTCATTTAAAAAAAATTGTACATACCAATGCGATTGTAGAGAAAACTGTGCTGGTATTGCACATACAAGGGCAGTTGCCGCCCTTGTATGTGCAATACCAGCATGGTTTTCTCTACAACCGCGTTGGTATGTGGAAAGACAACGCCATTTTTGCACAATATGAGCATTTCTTAACGCGGTTACTAAAGAACCGCGGTGGTATATTATACTTTTCATCGCGGTTGTACAACTGTGATTGTATCTTCAGTATTTTTTTATCACAATTACATCTATCGCAGTTCCGAAACCGTGCTTGTAAACATTATATAACCGCAATTAAATATTTTTTTCTACTAATGTAACGGAAAAAGATAGATATAAAACAACATTCCAAACTCATCAAGACTTTTATGAATGGCTAGTAATGTCATTTAAATTCTCTAATGTCATTTACACTCTTTAATGTCATTTCGACTCTCTAATGCATCTACTAAGAGTCTTATGAATGAGGTTTTCCAACATCTTTCTTAGAAAAATATGTTTCGATTTTATTTAATGACATTTTCGTACAACTCTTCTTTTATCTTTACATTTACATAAGCTGGAGGTGGCCTTGAAATTACGGTGGCAACATCAGCTCTTTGCAAAGCTACCAAAATGTCCCTTTTGGGTGCAAAAGGTTGATTACTTAAGTCATACTATTTCTAATAAGGTGAACTAAAAATAGATATTACATAAAAAGGTGAAGGCTATACTGGATTGACCTACTAATGCAACAGATGAGAGATTTTCTTGGCCTTACAAGATATTACATAACATTGATAAATAATATTGCTGCTCCTTTAACCAATTTATTGAATAAATAACATTTTTCTTTGGATGATCCAAGTGCAGGAACATTTGCAAAACTCAAAATTGAAGCTCCAATTCTTAGTCTTCCCAAAGAAGCTGTCCCAGTTTGCCCTCTTATGTAAGAGAATTTTATGTTATTACTAAAACCATTGTCAAGTTTAGACCATGAGGACCGATAAGAAAGTTTGAAAATTTTAACTCATCAGATTATTCAAACTCCTGAATAACAGAAAGAAATGGTTGCATAATTTTATTCAATGATTAATTGTATATCAATTAGTTTTCACTTACAATTTTTGTTCTGGAAGAAGCAGTGTAAACAAGAATAAAGAGAGAAAAAAAAAAAGGAACCTACATCAAAGGGGGACGCATGTGTTAATTAGCAGCAAGTATTTTGACTTTCTATTTTTAAAATATGTATTTTGACACTTTACTATTATTTTATTCCCTTTAGCTGACGAAGCTAAATTAGGTTAAATGTATAGGCAAGTATTTTATTTTTGTTAAATCAAATTCATAATTATGGCCCGATCACCAACACTTTAATTACAATTGTTGATAAAACACAGTATTTTTTTTTATCAACACTTGAAAGAATATATAATATATTTAAATTTAATTCTAAGTAAAAAAAAATCATAAACTCAAGTGTATATAAATTTTCACTGCTTTCAGCCTAATTAATGTTATCACTCCAAAATAACTTTCAATTAGTTGAGATTCTATTTTTTGTTATTCTTAATATTAAAAGGTAAACCCCCCTTTAAATTTTGTATATTATGAAGAGGGTTATCAAAACACCTTTTTCAATGTATATTTTATTATGAAACATGAGAAATATTATTAAATGAGATATGATATTCATCAAAATTACAATTTTTTCTATAAACTTTATAGAGAATGTGTTAGTGAATATATTAAAAGAATTATCTGTGTTATAAAGGGTATTGTTTAACATATATTTATCATATAATATTTAAT
>Ga0123340_1002955_pt1 | contig 15685 bp, 5 predicted proteins | sample SirMexnodulemix_FD_89961 | JGI IMG/M metagenome (GOLD analysis project Ga0123340, IMG submission 89961) | Root nodule microbial communities of legume samples collected from Mexico - Siratro Mexico nodule mix | ecosystem: Host-associated > Plants > Roots > Nodule | place: Mexico: Nepantla... | reverse complement strand
GGAAAAATTAAATGATTTGGGATTTATATTCATATAAGATTTTGAGTAATTTAAGAATTTCATTTATTTCATATTTTTCTTTAAGTAAACATTGAAATAATTATAATCTTACAATTTTATTAATTAAAAAATAACTCATCTATCACGCTTAATAAATTAATCATATTTTATTTTAAATAATTTTAATCATAAAGACAAATTTATAATTTTACAATTTTATCTATTAAAACAAATATTTTATCAAACACACCAACCATATTAGTCATAAATTTTCCCTTCATCCTTCATCATCTTTCTATTTACACACTTTGGCCTCAAATTCAGCATTTTGCACTCCTTCAACTTCATCATCTTTTCCACTTTCACAAATTTTACCATTAAAAAAGGAAAATTACAAGTTTAGATATTTGCAAGGTATAACTTTGATTATAAATATAAGACCAAAATGGAGCAGGAATGTTAGTACAAAAAAGGACAGCATAAGAAAAAGAGATAAAGAAAAAATGGCAGGAAACGAAAGGTCATTCAAACTCTCCAATCCTGAACGCATCAAGTGGTGCTGGCTATGTTACCAATATTGGTGGTCTGAATTCCTATGTCACTGGTTCCCATCTCGCCATCTTCGCCATTGTTCTTGTTTCTGATGTTTTTGGTATTCAATTAATTACCTTCTATGAACATTTTTATTATTTGCTTATATAATTTTATTGAAATTCCAAACATTGAACTCTTTGCTAATTACTTGATGTTAAATGATAAAGAAGTTGAAAAAAGAATGTTAGAAACAGAACCATTTTACTTACATCCACTAGCCTTGCTATTAATCTCTTGTTTGGTGTATCTTGTGTTACAGGATATAAAGCACCACTTTTCAGGTATGTCTGTTTACTTTCTAAGCTTATTCTTTCTCTATGATGGCCTCACAAATAATAATATTTGTTGTATATATTATGAAGGAAGCTTGCAGACAAGGTTGCAGCTACTGGGTTTTATGTTGTAGTTCCTGATTTCTTCAATAACGACTCTTTTGATCCTGATGATGTGAACAGACCCATGTCTGTTTGGTTACAAGATCATAAACCGGTTAATTCTTAGTTCCGGTTCATTCTTACTTAATGATACTTGCTTGTTTATTATTGATTTAGCAAGAAAAAAAAATGGTGCTTCCTTTTTTCAAAATTCAATTCAATATTGATGTCTTTATTTGAATTTTCTTAATTGATTTTGAAAGAGAATTCAGATGTTTGACATCCGCAATTTGGTGGTTTCTGATTTGTATACTAGTTACTATTATTTGTTTGAATTCAGATTTATAAGAAGTGTGACCTGTTTGTAAATTGTAATACATTCTGATCATGCATGTTAAATTTGTAGGAAGAAGGTTCTGAAGCTGCAAAACCTGTTATTGAAGCCTTAAAAAGAAAAGGTTTTTCTGGTGTCGGAGGTGCTGGTTTTTGTTGGGGCGGTGAGTGGTTTCTACAGATTTGTATACTTTATCTCCTCCCCTCATGGATCAAATATTAGAAGCAGTAATTTGGAAGTCCAACAAAGCTTGGAAAAAGAAAAATTTAAAAACTTTTCGGAATACGTAGTTGAAATAGCATCTTTCTTCGTGTCTGGTTTACTCTTTAAAAAATAATATATGATTTACTAAGACTAAATTTCAGTTCACTTTCTTAAAAAAAAATATCTTCATTCAGTAGTTTTTGTTGATAGTGCTCATTTTCCTTATTTCACTCAGCAAAGATGTGTGGTAGACCGAATCTTTGATAACATTAGTCCATTATCCAATTCTGCTTTTAAAAAAGACTCTTGAATGTTGCAATTTCAGCTCTCTTATATAAACAATGTGTAATATGTTTCTGTGTTTTTGTTTCTCTCAGGTAAGACTGTTACCGACCTTGCAAAATCCAAACATGTCCAAGCTGCTGTGCTATTACATCCAGCATATGTCGAAGTGAATGACATCCGAGGTATGAGTTTCCAATGTTTAGATTATTTCTTGATTAATATTTTGTTTAGGGTTCTTTTTGTAGTTCAAAGGAAAAATCATTGATCTTACTTTCAGGTATAAGGATTCCTATTGCTATTCTCGGTGGTCAGAATGATACAATTACTCCTCCAAACCTTATAAAGCAATTTAAGCAAGTCCTACAAGATGCTAAACCTAAGGTCTGCTGATTAATATTTTGTATTTTGTTTCCATGTTTAGGACAAACTTTGCAGACACAAATAAACCTTACCAAATTTTAGTTATCACCATGCTGTATCTGTCAAAGTGTAGTTTGTGATGGGGAAATTTATGAGTTGTGACCATTTTTGTTTTGTGCAGGTTGCTAATGAGGTAAAAATATTTCCTAATGTGGGACATGGTTGGACTGTGAGGTATGATCCTAATGATCCAAAAGCTGTGAGGGCTGCTGAGAAGGCTCATCGAATCATGATAGATTGGTTTCATAAATATCTTAAGAATTGAGAAATGTTGTTATGTGTGATAACATTGTGTCCGAATAGTTTTATTTATGAAAAATATAAGTTGTTAAGAGCAATCCTAATAAGGACATGATATGTACCAGCTTTTACAAATCACTTTGCTTGACTTCAATATATCAATTTATCTATCTATTGGATGTATATGTTCAAAGAGATAATTATCACATGTTATCAAAGAGTTATAATAAGCTTATTAATTATACTTAAATTTTCCAAACTTTATGGTCATGTTAAATAATTCCTTATGTGTGTAAACAATGATAAATGGCAAAAGGGAAGTTATACAAAGAGAATTGATATGGATAACAAATGAAGCTAAATGGTTTTTTTATTTAAAATTCATAATAAATTAATAACTTTAAATATGTAAATTTTATTTTTAATTTATATAAACAATTTAAATTATTTTTTATGATATTTTTACTTATTAACAATTTCTGGTAAAAAATATTTGAAATTCATTTTTACCCATTAAAAGTTCAAATCGGGCAGTAACTTTAACCCGTCAAGTACATCAGTTTCATAAAAAATAAAAATCAAAATTTAGGTTCAGTTTATTTCATAATTTCATGCCAAAGACATATTAATTTCGCAATAAAAATATCAAAGATGATTTTTTCAAAAAAAATATTGAATCATAAAAATAGTAAAAACATATCATTTATTTAAAATAATATTATTATTTACAATAACATCACATTTAAAAAAAAGAAAAATTAAAAACAGAAGAAATTTACATTGTGGTTTTTTCAGCAACAGGCAAAGTTGTCTTTTCCTGATTTTGTTCTTCAGTCCAATTAAAAATTGAGTGTATTAAATAAACTCAAACAAGTGTTCCGACAATAAATCTTAAGAAGATAATTCAATTTTATAGAGAATTTTAAATATATTATGACAGAAAAATTTTAAAAAATAAAATTTTTAATTTAGTTAGAGTAATTAAATTTTTTAATGTTAGATAATTTCAAATTGCAAATAAGAAATTAAAATTTGCAAATTCTTAAATTCATGGAACTTGGTTTCTTATGAAAGTTTATTACAGTACTTAACATTAGATATCCACCTAAAAAATTAGTTATTTGAAAATTTTCATATTTTTAAATTCATGGCTTTTCTCTTTAATTCGGACTTAATTTTATTAAGATTAAGATATTGTTTGAATAATTAATTTCTAGTTGATATGAATTAAGGTTCTTTTATTGATGATGATAAAAGTTTTCTATTTAAATTGTTAGAATTAATTTTATTATTATTATTGTAGATCATTATTATTATTTGTTCTCTGTACTAATTAGAATTTTTTTTGTCATTGTTGGAGGAATTATTTATTTAGGATGTGAACTAATTTTTGAACTAATTTTTTTCGGTTATTGTTATATTTTTGTTAATATTTAACGTCTTTGTATTTTTATCATCTACACTAAAATTAATATTATTTTTTCTTTATAGTTTTTGTTAAGATTTTTTTAATGTTTTCTGGAAATTTTTTTAATAAAATTTAACTATGATTGTTTTTGGGAGTACTCATTACAAAATCAACATTAAAAAAATCTTTAACCAACAATGATATACAAATAATCATGACCAATGTCATTTTATATAATTTTAATCGATATTGATAAAAAATAATTTTTACCAATGACAATGGAAAAAAAATACCAACTAATTAATTAAAATTATGAAGATTGATATTTTTTAATTTTTAATAATAATTTGTTATTTAAATAACCTTTTATATTTAATAATAATTAAAATACTTTATTCGAATAAGAAAATTAGAATTTAATAAATTTATATAATCTTATTTAAATAAAATATTTAAAAGATAAAATATTTAAAGATAAAATATTTTAAGATAAAAATCAAATTTACTTAAACTTACTTCTGGACGTGGACTCTATAAAGAATTTATATTTTTAAATTAAGAACCAGAACCAATAAGATTGTCTTGATTTTAGAAGTTAGAAGGTAAAATTTTATTTTTTTTATCATATTTTGTTCTATTATAAAAAAAATTATAATATTTTTATAAATTTATTGAAGTAAATTTTGTTCTTATAAAATTTGATGGTATATCATCATTCTAGATTGATTTAGATATAAATTCTATTAAATCATAATGTATCCCAAAACTCTTTACATTGAGCATATGAATTGGTGAATTGGAACCCTTACATTTGGGAGAAAACAGAAGCAGGACCAATGATTCGAAGCCTTGCTCTGCACTGGGCACGATTCCGACACAACCAAAACCTCCTCCATCTTTCTTCTTATTCTTCTTCTTCTGCTTCTCCCGCTACTCTTCATCATGCCACTCCCTCTTCTTCTTCCGATGAGCCCGTTCACATCACCCCAAACTGCGTTAGAGTATGTCCCCATCTTTTAAGTTTTCATTATTTTATCATTTTCTTATAGGTCTATTTGTTTCTATGCCCCGCTGAAACCCAGGAACGCAACCAAATCTGATCTCGCCTTGGTTTTTTTTTTTTGAATTGATTGTCACTGCATAATAGAATGAAATATGCTTTATTTTCGTTTCATATAGCTATTGGTTTGCGTACGTGATTTGTACCTTTATTTGTATTTGGCAAATGGAAATTGGGGGTTCAACAACCATTGTGATGGATTTTGTACGTGTCCCGTTCTAGTATACGAAAAAAACACAAACATACTTTGTTCTGCTTATTGTTTCGAAGATTGCACACGTAGTTGGAATACATAATTTGTGTGATGTGACTATTGTTTCGAAGGTGCAGTTTACGCTGAACTGCTTATAGCATTTTAGGGTCATCCTTATTGAATTCAATTCTACTAACTTCATTATTAGAAACTACGGTGAAAAGTGAGAATATGATGTTTGTGTTGGAATTTCCTCATAGTTAGTGGCAAAAGTAGCAGTGACTAGAACAATAAGTAAGTAGGGAGCCAACAAAGGATTGTCGTAAGATTCATTTCTCACAAGAATGTGGGTTCGAATGCTGCTGCCAGCATGAGTACTTTGTTAGTGGATGATCTGTAAGTACCATAGTTGGTCTTTTTTAGCCTTGAGGTATATCCTGATCCCAGTGAGCTCTCACAACTCAGTACACCTAATTTTTTATCAACATAGAAAAAGTGTAAGTAAGCAATTTACTATGGAAAGCCTACGAAGAAAGAGATATACTTGTAATGCTTGAGAGAGTTGCCTAAGATGATATGCATAGTTCGAAAGGAGAAAGAAGGAGTGATATATCTGGCAATAGGTATTGTGAAAAAGAAGAAGCATAGTACTGTATCCATCCTTATCTGGGTGAGATGATTGGTAGATCCTCTTGTATTAAAAGAGAGAACTTTGTGATCCTACTTTTGATTGTAGAGATATTTTTCCAAGGCTAGATCCGTGGTTTCTCCTTTCAGTAGGAAAGAATTGTCACTCTAAAATCCTTGATGTCCTTCTTCTAGCTTTGCATGCTCTATACACTTTAATTCAGTGCCATTCTTGTCTCATTAATTCCAACAGTCTGTTTGTACATATGGAGGAAGGTGTTAGTGTTCTAAGTATGAATGACCCACATGGAAAACTTCTGTTTTAATTGAAATGAAAGAAACTAAGGCATTCCTGTCTCTCCAACGAGAGGGATGGCTGCGTGGTTTTGTCTATGTGAATTAACCAATAAATGCATTCCAGAATCTATCTTGCGGCAGTGGTCGCTTGTGATGACCATATATTTTTGTTCAAATTTTAGTTTGGTTCATGGACTCCTGTGATTTCATGATGTGTAAGTCACAGAAACTATATATATTACTTCATGCAATCAATACTTATTATTGACACATTTCTATAACGTGATACATAACAGAAAATGAAGGAACTGGAAGCGAGTGAATCATCGACTAATGGAAAAATGCTTCGTTTGAGTGTGGAAACTGGTGGGTGTTCTGGATTCCAGTATGTTTTTAATCTTGATGACAGAATCAACACAGATGATAGGTATTACCTTTTCCCATGTAAATTTCAGTAACGATATGCCTAGCCCTTGTTCTGACAACTTTTATCACTGCATTATAGAGTTTTTGAGAGAGAAGGATCTAAATTGGTCGTTGACAACATATCATACGAATTTGTAAAAGGGGCAACTGTTGATTATGTCGAGGAGCTAATCCGTTCAGCTTTCGTGGTAAGTCAAATACAATTTTGAGTGAGCATAAACTGTTGTCTTCATATTAGCACTTCACCATAATCGTGACACGGAACTTTATTTTAATGGTTACAACTAGGGAAGAATGTTTTGTGTGCACGGCTGTAAATTGATTGCTTTTAAGAAATGTGTCCCTTTTTTCTTTTCAAAAGCTCTCATAAAAGTTTCAAAAAAGAAATGGAAGAAAAATCTCATCAAAACTAGGCTAATCCAAGCACGCCCTATACTGTATTCTTGGAATGTTTTCAGAAAAACTATCAATGCACATCTATTTAGCTCCTTTAGTAACGGATGCATATAATTGTTGGCGTGTTGCTGATTTGCATCCGTTAATAGTGAGTTTGGGATTTGTGTGTTGCTGATTTCACTAGTATGTTATAGTTCTGATTTCTGAGGACATTATGAATTCTTGGGATTTTCGAAGTGCAAAAAAATATAGGAATTTATCTGAAATTATTCAGAATTTTTTCCCAGTTGAACCTGTTGCAATTGCTCTAAATCTAAACAGATTTTAATTGATTTCTAATTAACCACGTAATAGCTTTAATTTTTCTTGCTTTGTCTTTTGATACTAGAACATTTAAGAAGGATGATTCCATACTCTATGATATTACTTATCCCGTGTAAGCAGATAAAACTGTTTGGGTCCACTCTTAAATGATTTCACAACCATATTTCTCTTGTTCGTTTCATGTTTATTAAAAAGAAAGCTTTGCAGCAGCACTTCAAGAGCATGTTCGGGATAACTAATATTTTCTTCGATTCAGCTGTTTGTGGGAAAAAAACAAGCTGTTTATAAAATAAGTTGAATGTTTAGAACATCAAGTGGAATTTATTCAAGTGTTTCTTTAAAAAATTAAGTTGTTTTCATGAATCTAAAAATTTATATTTTCCAGTAAATTATTTCTCTTTCATCTTCATACATACTTTTTTTTTCTCATATAGTTGACTTTTTATTGTATCCAAACTAAATTAATTGTGTTAAATCCACTTTTCAGTTAACTTATTGTTAGGAACTAAAGCACAAAAGGAAAGTTAAACCCAAAAAACTAGTCTATTAGGTGGGAGAGTCCCAAGGCTTAAGTAACATATGATATGAGGATAGTCTTTTTTTTCCTTGATGACATTAGCCTTAAGTAACTTATTCTTTAATATGGAACTTCTAACACTTAACCGAGAAAAAAATTATTTTAATTGTAACAATAAGTTATGAATATACATACCTAATTGGTTGTTGAAATATTATAATTTTTGCAACTGTCCCAAACACATCCTAAAATGGCGTGTATGTATGATTTGCACCAAGAGCTAAACTATCAACTTGTATGTCTGTAGAAAAGTATTGATATGAAAACTTACATAACGAGTGCTAGGGAGAGAAGGGGCATGTGATCATCACTTATCATTACTTTGTTCTTTGTTATAATAAAGCTGCATGTTAACATCATTAAGGCATATAACCGATGACAATTTACTGATTCTGGTTTCCTGTGCAGGTGACTGAAAACCCCAGTGCAGTTGGTGGTTGCAGTTGTAAAAGTTCCTTCATGGTGAAACAGTTGTGATTTTGTTTGTCGTTCTTGATCCTTCATCCATACTCCGATATTTCTTATAACCGATTTTCGGTTCTTTTGTACCACTAAAAGACAATTCATTGAACTCAAGGTAAAATTTATTCTGTACAATGCTCTCAATGTAAGATGCAGTTGTCGTAGTAATAAGTTTATCCATATGCATAAAGGCAAGTATTTATAGATTCTGCGTCCTTTTTGTTTGTTATGCCATGATTTTTTTATATATTTATTTGCTCTCTGAAGGCTCATTCTATACGTGTATACACTGATACTGATACTAGTACTCTGCATAGTTTTTGTTGAATTCACTTCCGACCATAGGCACTTAAATTTCAACTATTTGTACATTCATTAGTGGCTGTATCCGAAAAGGAGAAACTAATATGTGAATAAAGGAGCATGAACTACGATAGAATTTGATTTTGAATGTTTAAAATTTTATAAAATTAAATATGATTAAAAAGATATTTTATTTTTGAGTAGAATAATTTTCATTTAAAAAATATTTTTCTCAAAAGTCATTTTAGGAAAAAAAGAATAAAAAGAATCTATTATGCTATTTAGATTTATTGGCCTAGTTAAGGTTAGGGTTTTTAGAAGTTTGTAGTAGTTTTTTTATATATATATAAATCAAGAAATATACAGAAGTTAGTTTGAATCAAAGAGATTATTTGTAGATTATGTAGAAAATATTCTGGTTGAATCCGATAAAAAATTGTTTTGACGAAATGATTTGTTAAAATGAACATTGATTTTAGATTTTTTTAAAATAAACAATTCAATCCAAATTCAATTAAAATTAAATATAAACTCAAAAAATATAATTCCTGTTTAAAATAAATTTATTAAAATAAACTCGAGATTTGGATCAATATAATTATGGATAGAATTTGAATATTTAAATTCTTCTTCACACTTCCAAGATTTATAGCAAGCAAAATCATCATCAAAGAGTTATTGTTAGACAAGTTAATCAATGATAAATACAAAAACGAAGATATAGAGAAAGAATATTATAAACATGTTTAATAAAATTAATTGTAAAACTTGCTACCAAGCTAGTTGAAAACTTTAATTAACTAAGGAAAAATTTAGAAAAAGCTATAAAAATATTGGAAACCAAAATTTGAATTTAAAGAAGTTTGATGAATAATACCATCATCAAATAAACCCATATGGCACAAGAACAATCATTAACAATAATTATAAAATAGAACAATCATCAACAATAATTAATTATAAAATAGTGAACACCATAACTAACCTGGAAAGTAATTTTTTAGAAAATATAAATAGAAGGTTTCTAAAAGAAAATTAATGTCAATTTATGATAGAATTAAATTGTTATCAATTATATTTATTTGGATTTTAAAAAATCACATTGTAATATATATACATGTATATATTCAACACTTTGCTTTTACTTTCAATAGAAAAATAGAGAGAATATTGTTATTCTCGTATCTTTTGTTTCCCATTAGGTAGCCCAATAAAAGTAGGAGAAACATAAAATAATATAATTTGCCAAATAGTCTAGCATTACCAATCATGTGATTCAAGCATAATGTGATTTAAGTATATGTGGAAGAATCAAACTTACCACTCAACTTTTTGGTTGAAAGGGACTATTTTGTCAACTTTGTGAAAAACCTGGACACACTGTAACAACATGTTGGCATAGGTTTGACAAGAATTTCCATACTCCATCGGAACAAATGAGTTCTCATAATATTTCGTAACAACCATCAACATTTTATACAGGGCCCAAACTATGAATGATCCATCGTGGTGCTTTATACCACGTGGCTCCAAATACAAATCAATTTTATCAATTTGCTCCACTCGTAAGAAATACCTTTTTACTTGTATTGTAGGAAAAGAAAATATTGTTGGTATTGGAAATACTTCATTGCCCTAGTCGAATTTAAGTATATTTAAGTATTAAAAGTGTGTTTATAGTCCCCTCTGCTACTAAGAAACTTTTAAGTGTTGATAGACTGATAAGAGATAATCAAGTAAAGGCTACCTTCACAAATGAAATGTGTGTTGTGAAGTACATGAGGATATGCATGCCAGTGCACAACACAAGGAAAGGCAATTCACGAGTTGTACCCAATAGCTGAACAACCAAACATCAATAACTGTGGAATTAAACTTCAATGTACAAATTACTTCTGTGAAGCATGTTAATATGGAAAATCAAAACTCCTACCTTTGCTAACTCTGTCTCTCTTGCTTCCTCACTAGTTGAATTAATTCACACAAATTTATGGGGACCTTCACCTATATAACCAACAAATGGATTCCGATTATATATTCACTTTATTGATGATTTTAGTCGATTTACTTGGATTTATCCTTTATGTCACAAGGGTGAAGAAGTATATGCTTTTAATCAGTTTCGAGTCCTAGCAGGAAATAAGTTGAGTACCAAAATTAAATCAATTCAATGTGATAATGGAATTGAATATAGACCATTTGCACAAATTGCTCAAGCTAATGGCGTTGAGATGCGATATACTTGTCCATATACCTCAGAGCATACTGGTAGGACTAAGAGAAAGCATTGGCACGTTGTAGAAATGAGCTTAATGTTGCTAGCACAAGCCCACTTACCTCTTACCTACTAGGTAGAAGCTTCCAAACTGCTATGTATCTCATAAATCAATTGTCAACACATACTCTTTAAGGCTCTACTCCTTTGTTTGTTCTTTTTCACGAAACACCAGCTTACAAAGAGCTTCAACCATTTGGGTGTGCATGTTATCCATGTTTGACCTTACAATACACACAAATTCCAATATCATGGTCAAAAGTATACATATTTGGAACCAACACCTCAACATAAGGGATTCAGATGTTTGAGTTCAACTGGCTGAATCTATATTTGAAGACAGGTGATTTTTTATGCTTCTAATTTTCCTAGTGTTGTTGGTTTTCTAAATAAAAGAGTATCATCTTTTGAAAATGAGTGTATTTTACCATTTGTTGCTCATGATGCAGAATACAAACTAAGAAACGGATGGATGACGAGTTTCTTGCATGTATCCAACTCACACACATGTGCTTCAGCTTTAAACATACTAGAAGATAACATCATAATTCAAGTGCACTACAACGTGGTTCACCAATGATGAGCCCAGCCAACTCATCATTAAATGGGTTAACTCATCATAGCCAATTCAACAACCAAATAATGAGTGCTCAAGTGATTCAAATGAGTATTCTCCTATTGAAGTAGAGGATTCAGTCCAATCACTAGTAGAACACCCGGTGGTCACTAGGTCTCGAGTTGGGGTTTGTAAACCTAATATTCCTTATATTGGGTTTATTTAAATGGAAGACCAAAGTTTACAAAAACAGTAACTTAAAGCCTAGAACAACTAAAGAAGCCCTTTCTACTCCTTTTTGGAAGCAAGCAATGCTAGAAGAGTTCTCTACTCTCCAACGTAGCAAAACATGGGTTTTGGTACCCTTCAATGGCACCCAAAAATCTGTTGACTGTAAGTGGGTTTATAAGACAAAATTCTAAGTTGATGGATCTATTCTTAAACACAAAGAAAGACTTGTTGCTAAGGACTTCCAACAAGTTGCAGGTGTGGTTTATACCAATACTTTTAGCCCAGTTGTTAAGCAAACCACCATTCGCATCATCCTTAACATTGTAGTTACTTTCAATTGGGACGTGAAACAGCTAGATGTGAACAATGCGTTCCTAAATGGTTATCTTTAGGAAGATGTTTTTATGAAGCAACCTTAGGGGTTCATTGAGCCACAACATCTATAACATGTGTGAAAACTTGCAAAAGCAATATATAGACTCAAATAGGCCCCACGTGCTTGGTTTGATCATTTGTGGTTCACTTGACAAGTTGGGGTTTCGAAATGTTGTAAGTGGCATCTCGTTATTTTATCTCCATAATTCTAAACTCAAGGTGTTTATACTTGTTTACGTGGATGAAATTTTGGTGACAAGTAACGACTTAAATTTTCTCAAGGAATTTACTAGTAGACTAAACTTGGTGTTTGCCTTGAAAGACTAAGGATCATTATATTACTTTTTGGGAATGAGAATCGAAGTTCGAAGGGATAGCCCGGGCCTTTATCTTAATCAAGGCAAATACATTTTAGTTGTGTTGAAGAGATTTGGTATGACAAATTGTACTAGTGTAGCAACTCCTATGGTTACAATACGTGAGTTCTCAACTAATGATGGTGAAAAAATGACTGATCCCACTTTATATCGAAAAGCCATAGGCTCATTACAATATCTTCTTACCACTCGGTCAAATATAACCTTCTTTGTAGACAAACTTAGTCAATTTTTATTGCAACCTACAAATATACATTTTCAATGAGTGAAGTGAATCCTTAGGTACCTCAAAGGAACACTTCACGTCAACTTACATGTTAAGTCAATACAACACATGAGACTTGTGGCTTTTACAAATGTAGATTAGGCAACAGATTTGGACGATCAGAGAGTTGAACACACAATTATAAAAGTAAATGAAATAACAGTCTTAACATTCTGCACTATTTCGTAAATCAAAACATAATGATGATGAAATAACAGTATCATCATTCTGCACTAATCAAGTTGAACACACAAGTATAAAGGTAAACACATTGAATTAGGCATGGAAGCTAAGATTGATAATGCTGACTTTTCACAACATCTTCTCATATAGGTTAGAATAAATTGGACCTCACAATTGTTGTATCTAGTTGACAACACTAGTGTCAGTTATTAACTTATTGTCCTTGTTTATACCTTGGCCACATATCATGCTAGCAATGTAATAAATTCATTGCCAAGGCTAACCTAAATTCCAAGTGAAAGAGTGAAAGGGTTCAAATTGTTAACATTAGCACAGTAATTCATAAATCAAAACATAATGATGATGAAATAACAGTCTCATCATTTTGCACTAATCAAGTTGAACATACAAGAATAAAAGAACAAAAGTAAACACTTTGAATTAGGCATTGAAGTTAAGATTGATAATGTTGACTTCACAACATATTCTCCTGTAGGTTAGAATAAATTGGACATCCTCATTTTGTATCGAGTTGATAACAATAGTGTCAGCTATTAACTGATTGTCCTTGTTTATAACTTGACTACATGTCATATTAGCAATACAATAAATTCATTGTTAAGGCTAACCTAAAATCCAAGTGAAAGAGTGAAAGGTTGCAAACTGTTAACGTTAACACAATAATTCGTAAATTAAAACATAATGATGATGAAATAATAGTCTCATCATTCTGCACTAATCAAGATGAACACAAAAGTATAGAAGTAAACACATTGAACTAGGCATGGAAGCTAAGATTGATAATGCCGACTTTTCACAACATCTTCTCATGTAAGTTAGAATAAATTGGACCTCACCGTTGTTGTATCTAGTTGATAACACTAGTGTCCGCTATTAACTAATTGTCCTTGTTTATAACTTGGCTACATGTCATGCTAGCAATACAATAAATTTATTGTTAAAACTAACATAAAATCTAAATGAAAGATTAAAAGCGTGCAATAACATTAAAACTTTAACACAATAATTCGTAAATCAAAACATAATGACGATGAAATAACAGTCTCATCATATCATAAAGTCTTAATAAAAGGATTCACAACTAATAAAAGTGATAGAGTGGAAGAATTCACAAGTCGTAATAAAAGGACAATAGCAAGAAAACAGTAAAAGTATCTTAGCCTATTTCTTCTAATACTCCGTTGTTAATCTTCTTCAGCTTGATCACCATCATAAGGGAGTGAAAGGAGAGACTCGGTATACACAGCCACCAGGGAGCCTCTTGGACCATTGCAATAGCATCGATGCTCCAGCAGCTGTCCTTCGCTGTTACATTTTACCAATCCATTATTGCCATTTGTCCCTACAAGATCACCACTTTTTGTAGCGCAAATCAGGGAGAAGCGTTCAAAAGGAATATCATCAACAGACACATCAACGATCTCAGTCCAAGATGAGTGTATTTTGTACTCTTCCATCACCCATATTTCTGCTGGACAATGAAACCCTGCAACATGTACACAAAGCAAGTCTCCAAGTACTCCCAAATCGCAAAAATCAAACTCGTCGCATGTTAGATCATGAGGCAGAAGTATCTCTGAAAAACTCCTTTCTTTTAAATCAAAAGCAACAATAACATTCATTGATACATCAAAACGGAAAGCCAACCAATGAATAGCACCGTTGAAGAGCAACCCCGTTTTGATATCATTACCGCAATTCATGTAAGACAAATGAATGCCCTCAATTTCTTTCCACGCATTAGCTCTGAGAGAGAAAAACTCCACACGGGTTGCAACTACTGGGTCAATGTCGATGGAGACTTGAATCACCAGGTAGTCATCTGTTGAAGGGTCATACCCAAAACCATAGAGAAACGTGGAAATCATGGCACTCATACCCGATGCAATAGGTGAAGGACACACTTGTTTGTGGATACCTGTTGAGGGATTCCACAAACAGAGACTTGGGTAAATATCCAAAAGCACAAACCCCCTACAAGAACCTAGGATTGTATCACAATAGGATTTTGGGGGCAGAAAGTTGAGGTTTAATGCAACCGAAGCAGAATCATCGTGAAGGGGTGCATTGAAGTCTATGGATCGGACTTCAGGAACAGTAGGTTCCAAGAACAGAAGTCTCTCCGTGCATGCAGCAGCAAGTTCAAAATGTGAAATTGCAAAGTGGGGATCAGAGATTAAAGAAAACCACGATTTACAGACACTTTTAAAACGAACAAGAGACCTAACCGGCAACCTCAACAAGATTAGAATGATCAGATCCATTGGCAGAAGCACAATGTTCCTGTTCCATACTCCTCTGCGGTTGTCTCTCTCCATTTTACTTTCCTTCATTATTCTGCATGCAGCAAATGACTCAATATATAGAGATGAGGTTGTTCTTTTTCTAGTACTCTTCGCAAGCTTCTTCCTTCTTTAGTACTTTTCCTGTATGACCATTTCACCCTTAGAGTACATACCACAAATAAATGCTTGAATGGTCAACTAAATTATGCATATTTATAATTACTTGTGTTGAACAGTCAACTGCATTACTTCAAATTTAATTACTATAAAAAAACACACACACACATTTATTAGATTAATTAACATAATTTAAATTACTTTTAATTAACATAGTATTGTTCCTTCTACATTAATGTTCGAATGATTTCAACCTTAATATTAATATATAAATTTAGAGGTGAAAAAATAACTTTTTTATTTAATTATAATTAAAAAAAACAGCGGTGTAAAACCATTGCAAGATTATTTTATTAATGTTTTATTCAATACATTAATTTGTGTTGTTATTTTAAATTTGAATTTAATATTTTATTATTAAATAAAGTTCTCAATATATATTCTGAGAAAAAAAATTGTCGTTAATATATATATAT
>Ga0123340_1002954_pt1 | contig 15686 bp, 11 predicted proteins | sample SirMexnodulemix_FD_89961 | JGI IMG/M metagenome (GOLD analysis project Ga0123340, IMG submission 89961) | Root nodule microbial communities of legume samples collected from Mexico - Siratro Mexico nodule mix | ecosystem: Host-associated > Plants > Roots > Nodule | place: Mexico: Nepantla... | reverse complement strand
ATTTTATAAAATATACAACATATAAATATGTATTTTAAAATTAGAGTTACGTTAAACATGATTTGGGAGGAAATAAAATAATTTCCCCTTATCTTGAATAAATGCAGAACCACAAAAAAAGTTATTTTTTAACTTAAAAAATATTCCTCCTCTGCTACTTAGAAAAATACCAACACAACATACAGAGTCAGAACAAAATACCCTCATCCTCTTCTACTTTTTTTTATCAACAAAAATAATTCAAAAATGAAGGATAAAGGGGTGCTTCAACCTTTTCTATTCTGCTAACGTCCCTCCAAATTTCTTCCCCAGCTCTATTTTGTTCATGACAGACTGCTAAAATCTGATTACTGAAGATAATTGGGATTCTAATCCATATAAATCAGTCATACTAGTTTTTATGATTACGATGAGCATTAATTTTTTAAGCTGTATTTGTTGGCATTGAACTCTAGACTTACACGATAATTCATGTAATGTGATTAGTTCAAAGTTACTATAAAAAGTGGGCATATACTTACAAGTATATATATATAATGAATACATTTGCTGCAATTGTTTGCCATCAAATTACAATTTACCCTCTCTCTTCATTGAAATTAGGACACGCTGATTCAAAATAGAATCCAGTGATACAGTTAAAACTCAACTTTGATCAAAATGAGAGAAGGTCCAACTTTGCTGAAGATTCAACAACTTTTTTTGCTTTCCTAAAAACGTGTGTCCAAAGAAATTGTCCATTTGATTATGTGTTTATTAATGCTACTAACCAAGTCATAACCTTGGACAATAAGCTATAGCATTAGTTGTGAACCCTACCTCCTACATAAGCTAATTGCAATCCTATCAAAATTCCCCACATTTCAAGAAATAATTTTACATAGTTGTTATTTATAATAGGAACAATTAATTAGATAACCTAAGGAATTGGCTAACAATTTGTAGGGTACAATTATAGGATAGAACTGTATGAACTTAAATAACCCTATACATTATATTTTCCTATGTTGGTTACTCTAATTTAATTGTACAATCCAAATTGTTCAAAAATGTCTATCTATCAATTTTCTTAATTGTATGCATAAATAGTTACTTTTAGAATGATGAGATAAAAAACTACTTCTAATATCCTAAGTTACAATAGAAAAATAAAATTAAATGTATGTAATTATTTGAAAACCTAAATATTTTTGTACTCTTCTAAACTTGAGTTTATTTTTTAGAAGTTTAAAAGTTGTTATTTCCTAATTTAAAATAGCGCACTATCCGGTGTAGATTTCAACTAAGGGTTTCCTTTGAACCCTTGAGCCATCACCAACCAACCAATTATTTTCCAACATTTTTTTTTAAATTCTCTAGGATGAATCTCTTTATGGTATGTTACATCAACATAGAAACTAACCCGTTCTTTCCAAATTAAACACGTTTACATAGAATAATCAAACTGACCATTCAAATTTCAAAAGATAACAGCGTTACCAAATTAACGTATCAGCAAAACTTTCCAAAAAAAAGAAAAAAAAAGAAACACATCACCCATCGCCAACAACAGTGATAATAATAGAATTCATAATATAATCTTCAATTCTAAATGTTAACAAGAACAAGAATCAAGCCCCCCCTACCTAGTTCTTGTCCATACATGCACATATCCCTAAGTACCCTGAACTATATAAATAAACCAACATGCAAAACCAAAGGGTATTATTGTCTAATCCCTGCCTGTGCTCTCAGCATGAAGTAACAATTCTGAGCTCACCATGCATATTCCCTTGCAAACAAACACACTGCTTCTCTTTCCTCGTTCTTCACCTTCGAATACGACAAAATCATTTCTTACGTGGCAAATTTTCATTGCTGCGTGTTCTTCACGCAAAGCATTAGCCTGTGAACTAAACCTGTCAAATTTGCGCTGCGGAAATTTTGTCTACACTCTCTAATGTAACATTTTCTAAATCCGCAAGTGGAGGAAGTGCTACGTTGAATAAAAGGCAGTGTCTCGCTGTTTTGATCCCATAATATCGTATCAAACTTTCCCAAAACCAGAAAGGATAATGAAGACTCAGTTTTCAAATGGAAAAAAGGCAATGGAAGAAGAATTGATCAGAGGGCGTGACATGGCAAACCAGCTACTTGAAGCACTTGGTCATGATAAATTGAACATTCATCTTCAAGAGGAGGGTAGGTCAAAGTCAGTGTTACCATTTGTTGAAGATCTTGTGCGCAAGGTCTTGTGCTCATTCACAAATACCCTTTTGCTTTTGAACTCCAATAGTCATGTCTCCAATGAAGTGACACCGTCTCTCTCCCTCAGAGATGTCTCGTCATCAACGGATTGCCCTGAGATGGAGTCTGTGCATGAAAACTGCAAGAGTCGCAATATTCTCAAACCTAATAATCGAAGAAGGTGCTACAAGAGAAAGTAAGAATCTTAATTCATGTCATTCATATCAAGAAACTATTAGTTACTGAGCCAATAAACTCTTTCTAGTGCAATTTCTTCTATTTTAATTTATTAAAAAATCAAACAATATTAAGTGAAACTTTCAATTCTCTAAAATACTAACCAACTTTTGTAACTTTCAATAAATTTTAGCTTAAAATGGTATATTTAAAGGAGCGTATAGTAAATAATAAAATAATTACTAAGATCTTTTTTTATATATATACAACATCATACTGAAGTTCAAGTTTAGGATTTTATATAAAATACATAATTTATCATCATTAGATCAACCCTAATAAATTATATGATTAGTAAGAACATTAGTAAAATGGTATTTTTTTGTATGATAAAAAATATCATAAAGAGATTTAGAACTATTTAATTAAAAGAGGTTGGGTTGATTGCATCTTGGCTAAATGTTTCAGACATATTTAACTATGATTACACACTTATTGCGACTAATTCTTAGTTCTTGCAATATTTCTTAACTATTCCAGTGAATTGATAATTGGATTAGTTGTGAGAATACTTAAATATACGAATTCTTAAATTGATAATTTTGTCTCATATATATATATATAGATCAATTGCGCCAACTTGGGAGAAGGACAGCTCAATACTGATTGAAGATGGCTATGCATGGAGAAAGTATGGACAAAAAATGACATTGCACGCAAAATACCTCAGGTATATTCTTCGGTTTCTCTCTCTCTATATATATATGTGTGCGTCTATATCTATATCTATATCTATCTATATATATATATATATTTCAAGGTGATGAATGAAATATGGTTTTGCAGGAGCTACTACAGGTGCACTTACAAGAATGATCAAAGATGCTCAGCAATGAAACAGGTGCAGAGGATTCAAGATGATCCTCCTTTGTACCGAACAACCTATTATGGCCATCACACTTGTAGAAGTCCTATGAATACGGAGATTATTCTGGAGCCTCTTTATCCCTCTGCCTCATCCATGTTACTTAGCTTTAATAACAGCTTTGAAAGCAAACAAGAAAACCCATTTCCCTCGCCACTACTAGCATCAATCAAACATGAGCCCCAGAAAGTGATTCTCGATGACCATGGTGCTCAAAACCAATTGTCTGCTTTAGAAAACCTCCTATTATACGATTATGACATTTCTTTTGATGATTCGAGGAGTGCCACTTTGCTGTCGTCGACTGAACCCGTGCAATTTGATAATGTTTGTGGACAGTTTGGATTTTGAGGGCTAGGTATTCGTTTTGGAGGGTAACTTCATATAGTTAGAGTTGCAGAGCTTAGATCTGGACGTTGTATTAGCTAGTTTTTTGAATAAAACCTTTGTATCTTAAATCTTGTCAAAACATTGTGAATCATAAACCTCACTTAAAATCACTAAACTTTTATTTTTTTTACTAAAATGCATGATTGCCCTTCATGTCATTAAGTGTTTTCAAATAAATCAACTCAATTATATCAACTCTTACATATACTAGTGGATGTGGATAGAGGCTATCCTAATAGGATTGAGAAGAAAAGAAATAGAAGAATTCAATGGATTTATAGAAAATACAAAAATATTAGACATACTTATGACAGGAAGCTTACATGATACATAACCAATGAGGTAGCAAAAACTATGTAGGATAATTTGTATGTGGGATAGGTAGTAGTTTATATCTCTGAACATAAATTTTGTGGACAACTTTTCGAAGCAGTCCTTTCTTATTCAATCTTTCAGTAATAGTTACATGATACATAACCAATGAGGTAGCAAAAACTATGTGGATAATTTACATGTGGGATAGCTAGTAGTTTATATCTCTCAACATAAATTTTGCAGGCAGCTTTTCAAAGCAGTCCTTCCTTATTCGGTTTTAGTAATAGCTTTGGTATGCTTTGTGTTTTATAGGGTTGAAGTATTGTTAAAGTATTTCCATTAATACATTTTTTATTGCAGAGCAAAAAAAAAATGAGGTAGAAAAAGTAGGTTGGGTAGAGTTTTTGTGTCAAAAGAATGGTTGGATGTATGGTTCAAATGTACAAAATTGGTATGTTTTAGTGATGAAACACTATATGATAGATTGGGGGTCCAAACTGTCTAAATACATAAATGTTTAACACATCAAACCAAATTTCTTAGAAACAGTCAAGGGTTTCTGGAACGATATTGAAGTAAATGGAAATGAAATATAGGTTCGAAAGGAAAAGCTCAAAAGGCTCAAACAGGACTTTAAATGATGGAATAAAGAGGTGTTTAATAATGTCAAAAATTGGTGTAATAAACAAGAAGGATGAAGAAAATGATTTAGATGAAGAGGACTAATCAGAGAGGATTCATCTTTTTGCAAAACTAAGGAAGATGACATGTAGACAGGAAGTGTTATTAAAGTAAAAGTAAAGAGCAAATTGATTGTAGGGAGGGGATTTAAATATTAAGTTTTTGTCATAGGCAGATTAGATGAAAGAGAAAAAACATATGATTAAAGGGGTTAAAATTGAGGATGAGTGATGTGAGGAGCCTAGGAAGGTCAAAGAAGAAATTAAGAATTATTTTAGATTTTCTCATAGGCGGATTAGATAAAAGAGATAAAAACATATGATTAAAGGAGTTAAAATTGAGGATAAGTGGTGTGAGGAGCCTAGGAATGTCAAAGAAGAAATTAAGGATTATTTTTAGAATAAGTATAAAGAAGAATGTAATGTGCAGATCAGGCTACACAAAGTAAGTTTTCCATGCATAAACCAATAGGATAACGAATTCCTAATTAACAATTTTTCAGAAGAGAAAGTTAAAGATGCAGTATGGGATTGTGATAAGAGCAAAAGTCTAGGACTAGACGACTTAATTAATTGTAATTTTACACAATAATATTGATACATTATCAAGGAGGATGTTATAGGGGTGGTAAACAGGTTCCACAGTAATGGGAAGATGGTAAAAGGGAGTAATGTCTCATTCATTAGTCTGATATATAGGTTGAAAACCACAAAATTTACAAGATTGTAAGCCTATATCCCTAATAGGATGTGTGTATAAGATTTTATCAAAAATCCTGTCCAATAGATTCTAGAAGGTATTGCATAGGATTATTGACAAAAATAATCTGTAGAGGGACGAGGTTAGTGTGGTAGTTTTTAATGAAGTTATAGAAGAGCTAAGGAGAAAGAAGTGTCAATGCATCAGACTTTGAAAAAGTATATGACCTTGTGAATTGGGACTTCCTCCTATAAATGATGGAGGGCTTGGGATTTTGCACTAAATGGATACAATAGATTAGAGGTTGCTTAGTATTATCATCAATTTCAATCATAATCAATGGTAGCCTTACTCAACAATTCACTCCTACTAAAGGGTTAAGATAAAGGGACCCTCTAGTCCCTTTCTTATTTCTCATAGTGGTCGAAGAATTAGTTGAGGTTGTTAGGCAGGTTAAAAGCAAGGGACTGTTATAGGGCGTTAAAATGGGTAATAGACAATTACCATTTAGTATGATGCAGTTTTTTGATGACACTATTTTCACAAGCAAGCAGAAGTAAAAAACATAATGACATTAAAAAGCATTCTTAGGTGTTTTGAATTAGTCTTTGAACTTAAAGTCAGTTTTCATTAAAAACAAGCTAGGGAGCATTGGAGTTGAGAAGAGGTTGGTTGACAGATATGTTGCAATACTAAATTGTAACATCATGAACATACCATAAAAGTTGGGGCTAATGATAGAAGGAAAGAATTTTGACAAAACATGATATTTAATATAAAGAAGAAATTAGCAAAATGGATAAGAAATCATCTATCTTTCGAAAGGAAGGTTACATTAGTAAAATCAGTACTTTGAACTATCTCACTGTATTATCTATCTATTTTTAAAATGCAGGTTTGTGTAGGAAAAATAACTAGAAAAATATAGAAATAAATTTTTATGGGAATGGGAACATGAGGAGAAAGCATATGTAAGCCAAGGAAGAGAAGGGGTTACGAGTAAAGTTGTGCAGTGCTGTAAACTAAAGTTAGCACAAGAACATGAGTGGGAGTGGGAAGAGAGGTTTGAGAAGGAGTATTCAGTGAAAAAACGCATACATTAAGACAACCAATGCCAACTTTGAAGGTGTTGAGGAGGTGTTATACAAGATAACCAATGCCAACTTTGAAGGTGTTAAAAGGAGGTATTTCGTAAGTTGTGGAAAGTTAAGAGCTCACCTTCCTCTCAAATAGGCAGTTGGAGAGTTTTTCACAATATACTCCCAATTAGTGATAGATTACTTAAAATCACTATAAGAAAAAGGTTACTAGAGACCAATTTTTAGATACCAAATAAAATGGTTGTTAATTGTGATCAAAATAGTTATCAAATTATATTTTGGTTGCTAAATAACTATAAAATATAATTAATTATTGAATTTAGTGACCAATTAAGTCAAGATAATTGGTATCTGACATTAGCTATCAAGGTTTTAGTGACCAATACCATTATATTCTAAATTAGTCTCTAACTTAATTTGATACCAATTTAAAATCTAATAGCATAGGTCACTAAAACCTTGGTAGCTAATGTTAGATACCAATTATCTTAATCTAATTGGTCACTAAATTTAATCATTACTTCTATTTTGTAGTTATTTAGCAATTAAAATTTAATTTGATGACTATTATAGTCACAATTAATAACTATTTCATTTAATAGCTAAAAACTGATCTCTAAATAGTTATTTTCATGTAATGAATTCCAATTTGTGAGTCCGAAGTGTATATTTTTGTAATTCTTACTCTGAAAGTGTGAACCATCTGTTTTTCTCGTGTAAGGTGACCTGTCAAATTTGGAAATGGAGTGACAATTTGGAGTGAGATCGGTGCATCATGTTAATGCAAAAAATCAATTCTTAAGATTCTATTTGAATGGGGTAAATAGGAAAGGGTGTGCACTGAAGGCTATTGTGTGGCTTATTACAATTTGGTATGTGTGGAAGTATAGGAATTATAATATTTTTAACAATAGAAATTGTAACATCCTTGAAATTTTCACATTAATTCAAGTTAAATATTGACCTGTGAATAGAGCTAAGCATTATTGAGTTTGTTTCTCTTTCTCTGATTGGTGCTTACATATATATCTATGATGTCTTCACTGTTTTGGGTAGGACTTTGGTGGGTTGCCTCATTCATCTAATATTGGGGCTTAGGAGGGTTGTTAAGAAGTAAGAGAAAAAGCTTTGTTCTTACCTGTCAAACACCATGTGTGTGCTGATTGTTGCAGGGGTCCACTGAGACGTGATGATAGGGGCGTGCTGGGAGTGGTGCCGAGGAATATTAAATGCTTGGAGCAGCATAAGAAATGCATATGCACATCTGAAGATGCTTTTTGTTTGCCTTATCCGTACAGTAAATCGGTGAAGGGGAGAATATGATCTGTTGGACCCTGTTTAACGGAGTTATGTTCTGCATGTATGGGAGTTCCTTGTTTCTTTGGCAGGGTTCCTTATTTCTCGTATATTTGTTTGAGCCATTGGATACATTCTATAGAACAGTGTCTTTGTTTAGGAACACTAACTACTTTCTATATTTTGCAGCCCCTAAACCCTTTTTTTTTTTATATAAGTTGAGATAACCTATTTTATCTTGTTTAATTTATACTTTTTTGTTGCTGATATAAAACAATATTTGAAGGCTTTTAATATAGGTTTACTAGAAAATGAAAATAGAGACTAAATATGAATAAACCAGATCTATGAAAAGATATTTTAATATCAAAATATAAATCTTAAAAAGCATTAATAATCTCTTCTTGAATTTAACCGACATAATGTAAAATTATATTTTCTTATATTATTCCACAAGCATACCTAGATATGTGAATGGTATAAATTCATCAGAATCTTTAACTAATAGTCTTTCCTAACTTATCCAATATTAAACTTGTGAAAAGTTTATCTTAAATCCTCACACGGTTTCAAAGAATCATAATATTTTTAATAATTAAAGTATTTTGTATTTGGATCTCACATAGATAGTAAAAATAAAGGAAAATTATTCTTTTTATCAACAAAAAGGTTTTTTAAAATATTAAAATAATAAAAGATTCACTTTTATTTATACTTTTCTTAGCATAACTTATTTTAAAGTTTTTAATTTTCTTATCTAGAAGAATTTAACAAATAAACCCTAAGTGTATTCAGAAGAAAAATACTCTTAGTTCCGTAAAAATAAATTGTATCCTCGTTACTCCTCCTTTTTTAACCAAACTGTAAAAATTGTTCTCTTTTTCTTTCCTTTCTAATTTTTATGTCCCTTTTCAAAAATCAAAGGATGTATTCAGGATTCATTTCATCTCATAATAAGTGCCATGCTAGATTTCTTTTTGTACACATAAATTATTAGAATATATATTATTATCTTATCAAACTAGAATCGTACTATACTTAGTAGTAGAATTAAAAAATTTCTCTTTCCTTCTTAAATGAGACAGGAATTATTATGTCAGAGATTGTTACTCTTAAGCATTAAATGGGAAAGTTGGATATATGTGTAATTATTAGCACTACTCTCTACTTAATACTTAATTGAGTAATTAATTGGTGGTGGAGGCTGCTGACGTCACAGCTGCGACCCCTTACGTATTGCTGGTGACGTCACCATGCACACTCGTTATCAACCTCCATTGGTTGTCTCGCACGTGGCGTTGGAGAGTGCAAAAGTTGGCTCTAGCACTTGCACTTGTCTCCATACTCCTAATTCTTTATTAATTATCCCAATTCTTTATTAAAACCTAGGTTAAAAAAAACCTATGACAAAAAATACCTCCCTCGGAACTGGTCGGCTTTGCCGTGGAGATCAAAAAACCTTTCGATCGCAGAATGGCCGCAGAAGCATTTCTCAGAGAACGCGATTTTTTTCCAAACCAACTTATTGGTAAAACAAGTGCAGATGAGGAAGAGTGCTGCCACTAACATCTCAATTTGCTATAGATCTTGGTTTACCCTAACCCTAATATCTTTGGCAAAAACCACCATGTTGCTTTCTAGCAGTTTTCTCTTTCCTACGCCCCTGGTATCTGCTATATGGACAAAGGTTCCGACAAAATATGAAAATTTGAATGCTGCAAGTGCTTCAAGATTCAAGATGTGGAGGTAATTCATTATATTACTTTTGTTAATTGCTTTCATTTCATAATAACCGCAATAATGGATTCCTTTTTCTTTGCACAGTACTTTTACAAACTATATATATATATATATTGTTTTTAATGCTTACATGATAAAAAAATACCAATTATTCTTTGTAAATATTCTTGTCAAGTTGATACAAATAGTGTCCATTCTCTGAACCAATTTCTTTATTTTGACTTTGGAATTTATCAAGAATCATAAAATTTGGTAATTTTTATTATAATTTTTTTATTCCTATTTCTCTCTAAAATACCTAAGAGATATCCAACGATGATTTTTCATCGCTTCTGTAACTCCTTACCAAGATAACCAACATAAAATTTTCAGAAAGGACTACATATGTAGTCTTTTGGAATCCAGATCCTTTATTAATTAGATTTTTGGTGAATCCTTTTATTATATCTTTAAAATATATTGATTTTGATATATTAAAAATATTTTAATATATGTTAAAATATCAAAATTAATATATTTTGAAAATATAATAGATGACAGCACACACACAAAAAAAATTAACAGAAAATCCGGATTCCATCTCTTTTCTTATGATATTTTTTTTCTTTGGTATGATATTATTGCAAATAAATGCTAATTAAGTGACAGTCTGTTGGTGGTTTTATATACATAGAAGGTTGGACTTATTAATCAGCTGAAGAGGTGAGACGAATTAAATCAAATAGTCTAATAAAGGTGCGAACTTATATTAACCTATTATTTACAATATAGAGTAACATGAATCAATAAATATAAAAAAAAGGTTAAATCAATAATTGAAGTTTAAATTATGCAATAATTTTAAATATTTAACATAAAAGTTTTGTTGTAGATAATGATTCTGTCTTATTTATGCAAAAATTGTCTGCGGTGTATATGATTTCAAAAAATCAAATTAAAGATAAGATGGCATGCTAGTTTTATCTTATCTTATATTGTAAATAACAATTTGGTTAGACGACCAAATAAGATCAAATTAGCTGTCAAAATCTAGATGTCACGCTCAATATCCTATATATTCAAACCCAACCTTATATCATAAAAAAATGCTTGTTATTCTTTATTTTTAAATCATATATGATAGCCAATAAGGTTTATCTTACATCATCATAGATGCTAGTAGTATTTTTATAGTATTTGTCTTATGTTCAAGTTTTTATCCCATTAAGGAAACATTAAAGTAATTTTTAAATATTAGTGTTACTTAATTTGTAATGTTATTAAAATTTGTTTAATTAAAAGATTCACTTGAAAAATATTAAAAAGTGTATAAAATTATTTTTAAATGATTTAATTATCAATCAATAATATCAATTTAATGTTAAACATTAGTATAGGTGGTTTAATCAACTATTAGAGTTTGTTTAATATTGGACATAATAAAGTAGGCTTAGTCAACTTTAATGCGACATTAATTATTATCAAGTTAGTCCACACTAAGTAAAACAAATATAAAAAATAAATCAGGTCAATGTTAGCCTAGTTCACATTAACCTTATTATTAAATATTTATAAGGTTAGGCTAGACTAACACCAATTTAATTTATCTTACCATTTATACAAGTTAGCATTGATTTAACCAACACTAACTTATATGTTATGAGTTTGTACGTTCTCATGATAATGAATATGAACTATAGAGTATTTTTAATCCAATAATTTAAATTTAAAGATGATAAATCTCCTTACTCATAATTTTCTTCTCTCACTTTTCTGTATAAATCTCTTTGACTCATACTTTCATTCACACTCTTCTTCTTCACCTACACTCATCTCCTTCATCATACGCATTTCTTTCATCTACAATTATCTTCTTCATCTACATTCAAATCCCCATCTCCTTCATCTGGTACCATTTTTGCTATCTTTTTATTTATATTTTGTTTCGTTAAAGACGAAGGAGTTGTATAAGAAATTTTTTGTTTTCAAATTATAGTAATTAGCATTGAGCACACAAATGAAAATTAAAATTAATAATATTAAAAATAAATTTCATTTAGTGTTTACTTGCTAACATTAAACTAAATATATTTAGTAAAATCGTGTTAATGTTAAATTAGTATCAGATAACACGACGCTACTTAGAGTTAACCTTCAAAAGTCAACAATAATGAATTAGCATCAATGGTTTTAGAGTCTCTTGCACAAACTACACAAATATGATGTTATTAACTAATTAATATTATCTTTTATTTATTAGTGTTGGCCAAAAACCTAAAAGGTCTATTTTATTGTAATATATGTACTATTGAATTTCAAATCTAAATTCCACTAGAAAAAACAATTAAGTATATATAATTTTTCAATGATGAAATAAGTGATTTGAAATTTATCATTTTACTTTTCAAACATTATGTTTTTGTTTAATAGTATATATAAGATTTTTGGTGCAATCACCGAAGAAGGAGGGCCAAGGAGTTAGGTAAGTGGTTGGAAAGTATACAGTCTTTGACAGGGTAATTTAGGTAAATATCAAATCCTAGACTAAGAATCCTTCAAATCGAGTTTTATTGTGGATCAAGGGTACCTATTATCAATGATCCTGGACAAACAGTGGTTGAATAGTAATCCTGGTAGGATTAATGGAAATAGGGGATAAGTAGCCTCTTAACATGAATACAATACTATAGTTTGAAATCTATACTAATATGCAATCATGGTGTAAAGCAAGGACGAGTGTTTATACGTAAGATAATAAGGTGGATCAAAGGTAATAATAGGTAGTATAAGCAATATATAATGATCTGAACATTGTAGAAGAGTAAGATAGATCAAAATATTATAAGACCACACGTGGTATTAGATACGAAGGTGAAAAACTTTTAGGTACATAATTGATGAGTATGACAAGGAAAACAGGAAGGTTGTAGCGGGAGAGTGAAATAGGTAATAATACACGCAATAAGAAATAATATCTTCTAGCATAAGCACATCTACAAATAAGAGACACAAATAAAATCACACAATAAAATTTAAGGTGGTTCAACAACTCAAGTTCTATCTCCTTAAATACTCAACAAACATATTCTATTACTCAACATGACATTTTTTTCCAGGAGAAAATTACAAACTTTCTCATACAATTTTTGCAGGGATAAAATTACAAGCCCTTTCACACAACTTTTACATGGATAAAATTCAAACCTTCTCATGCAACTTTTATATGGATAAAACCGCAAATCCTTTCATGTAATTTTTACAAGGATAAGATAGCAAACTCTCTCACAATACACAACTAATCAAATCCCCTATACACCTTAGAGACTTGTTGAATTGTGGTGAGAATACTCAAATCAACTCTTCATTTTTATAGTAATTTCCAACTCTTTCGTTCTTCATATTACTCAATGCAAGAATTTGGTAAATACCCACTTGAAAATTACATATCATCCCTTCACCAAAAGTATCACATGTTAAAATAAGTAACTTCACAACAAAGCTTCAATATCTTATCTTTTACTTTGTGCTCCGATGTAAACAATTAACACATCACCAATAGATCTAATTGCACTGCTCTCGTCACTAGTGGCCTGTGTGAACTCATTAACAGTGATAGTCATTTCTCATCTTCAATCCTCAAGCCTCGCATCTCAAACTCGTTATCAACAACTTTCACATTATTGCCACTGCAACTCGTTGATACTCAACATGCCAGCCAAGCTTGATCCCACCATACTACATCAACGAAGACATCGCACAAATATAAAAAAAACATCAACACTAACCTCCTCCAAAGGTATAACACAAAATATTGACTCTGCTCATGTCAAATTGCTCATCTCCCTCCCTTTATTAGAAATTCAACTTTGATGTCACTGTTGAGAATCACGCAGTAAGAAATAATTTTTTCCAGTGGAAGCACACCCACAAATAAGAGTACCAATAAAAGAGCACAAATAAGAACACAATAAAGTTTAATGTTTAATGTTGTTTGATAACTCAAGTTTTACATCTATGAAAGTTTAACAAAAGTATTTTATTACTCAACATGTAATTTTTACAAGAAAAAAATTGCAAACTTTCTCAGTTAATTTTTACAAAGATAAAATTGTGAGTCTTCTCAAGCAACTTTTACATAGATACTATTACAAATCCTCATAAAACTTTTACAAGGATAAATTGAAAACTCTCTTATGACTTAGAGCTACTCAAGTCTCTTATACACCCAAAGGATTTATAGAGTTATGATGAGAACACGTAAATCACCTTTTCATTTTTATAGTAGTTTCTTTTGTGTCCATCCTTTAATACTTAATGTTTGACTTTAGTGAATACTCACTTAGAATAACATATATTGGAGTTAGTATTTAAACACCTAATTGAAACATCACATATAATTGGTATGATTATAACCTTATATGACAATTGTAATTAAAACAGGTGTGGTACATGTTGGGTAGGATGCAATCCATATAGGAGAAAAAGGTTGTTGTGGCAAGTATTCCTAGAGTGTATTCCTGAAAGAGTTGTTTCAATGTTGAGTGAGTAGTAAAAGAAGTGTATAAACACTTAAATAACGAACACTGTGAGTGATTATAGTAATTATAAGCAGGGGTAAATGCTAGATCAATCAAACAAAGGGTAAATATATGGGAGGAGAAAATGACAAATTTGTAGGATAGGGTTTGAAACACAAAAAAGATTGGTTTCAATGGAGGCAGATGTTGAAAGACTAGAGAGAAAGGAAAAATGTCAGCAAAGGTGGGGAAAAAAAGGTCAAATATTGGACAAACACATGTGTAACATGCAAATGAATCGTTGCATAAAAGACAGCACAACAGGAAGTGGATCCATTATCTTTGTTGTCTCATGGCATTGTATTAAATCGGGGTAACAATGCATTAAGCACAGAAAATTAGACCAACTAGACAAATTTGCTCTGGCTACATTTTAATCACGGATGCCATATTCAGGTGTAGTATAAACAAACTGTAATAGGTGTGAAGGAATCTAAGGAAACTATTGGGGTTTGTTTTGTAGAGTCAAATTTGTGCTATCGATATGGTTGTGTTGTAAATACTGGTAATTGTTCTCATGTTACCATGGAAACATGGAATAGCTATTCTGTTGTAGATCTATATATGTATGCAAGGGGATTATTTTCTTTAGCAATAAAAAACTAAAATAAATGTAGAGCATATAAAAGGTGTTTGAACTCTTAAAAACGTATGAAGCAGTTACATCCACAGAGCAAACCTCCAAGGAACTACACATCCTGTTTATATGAATTACAAGTTACAAAACTGCATAAGAACATTTCAAGGGCTTCGCCTATTATCATTCCTCTTTTCCACCTTTGTTAATTTCTAAATCATCACCACATTGCTGCAGCATAGTTGTACTCCGTTCAAACCTTAGCTTTTCATTTATTCTGCATACTTGACGCCACTTGATCACAATCATTTTAATGGTTTCAGGTACGTAAACTTCTCTTCTGTGTAATTGTTATTCTCCACTGCTTTCGCCATTACATTCTCTATGTTTGGCCAGTAGATATATAGTCGTTGTTTCCAACTGATTCGAGCGCATTACCCTTCGACAGAGTGCTACAAATAGACTTGTTGATTGCTCATGAATGTATATTCCTATACAGTTTGGAGCCATGCTAAAACTTGAATATTTTCTGTTATATACTCTTTTTAGATCTAGGTCCCTGTCCAAAAGACTTTTACCTTAAAAAAAAATTGGATTTAGGGTCAAATTATTTGAAGTAGAGGGGATGGAGCTGGGGCAAGTTGTATTACAAGTTGTAAAGTTAAAAAAAGTTACAAAAGTACCACCAATCAAGATTTGACCCTAAAATTTAAGAAAAATGATAATTTGATACTATTATGTAAAAAAAAACTTTCATTTGATACTGATTTTTATTAATAAAATATTACATATTAATAAAATAATAATTATGTTAGTGTTAAATGAGCGTGAAGTGTGAACAGTAGTTTTATTAAAAGCTTATTGATTTCCTAATATAAAAAAGTATAACTTAAATCGAAGATACACGCGTTTAAGATTTTAATTGTAAAATTAGTTAACTAAGTAATAAATACTTGTGTTATTAATAATGTATAAAATTCTAATTATACTTAAAAGTATTAATT
>Ga0123340_1002953_pt1 | contig 15694 bp, 8 predicted proteins | sample SirMexnodulemix_FD_89961 | JGI IMG/M metagenome (GOLD analysis project Ga0123340, IMG submission 89961) | Root nodule microbial communities of legume samples collected from Mexico - Siratro Mexico nodule mix | ecosystem: Host-associated > Plants > Roots > Nodule | place: Mexico: Nepantla... | reverse complement strand
TTCTAATACATCTTAATAAAATATTAAATGAATGTTCTAAATTACTTATTATAGTGACTAGTTATTTTTGGTCTCTAAATTAGTTACTAATTATTAATATTTTTATAATAATTATTTTTGGTCTCTAAATTAGTTAGTATAGTGACCAGTTATTTTTAGTCTCTAAATTAGTTACTATTTAATGATTTTCTTGTAATGTTGATGTGGTGTTCTAGGTGCTGAAAAAATAGTGTTTTATTCCAAATTTATCACTAAAGCTTTCAGAGTTTTCATTTTGAAATTTTTCCCCATGATCAATTTTGATAGTAGAAATGTTACAACTTTTCTCATTTTGCAAAAATCTAACAAGTCTTTTGAACGCTGTGAATGTATCATCCTTCAATAAGACATTTAGGCCCAAGTTTAAAATTGAATAGATCACTCTAGAGTTTTTGGAGCATTAAGAAAATAAGACCTCTGTTTGTACAAATTGTATAGAGTTGTGTAAAATTTATTTTTGTCTTGTATTTTGGACAAAGTAAAATAGGATTTTGAGTCTTGTATTTTTGGGCCAAGTAGAATAGGATTTTGGACCTTGAATCCTATAAGGAAAAGTGGATGATCACCTTTGGAAGAAGCATCCAAGAAGGTGCCACCTAGGAAAAATAGTCTAAGAAGGTCTCACATGCCACTCCAAGTAGGTGCCACATGGGAGCTTCTTCTCCTAGCTTCTTTTGCCACTTGTCTACCTCTCATTGGAGAGTATTTGAAGCTTGGGTTGCAAGCTACTTTGCCACATGGCACTCTCCCGATGGAGAGGATCCTCTCCATTCATGGTTTGTCACTTGTCAAGCTCTTATTGGAGAGTTTTTGAGAAACTTGCAAGACAAGTCATCTTTTAATCTACAAATAAGAAGCTTGTGTAATTGAAAATTGAGATTTTAACAAGTAAAGAGAGTAATTAGATTAATAAATTCAAAAAATTTTACCCTCTTCTATTTCAAATTCAAATTTGAACCAAATTTAACTTTTCCCGTTATTATTTTATTTTTTTATAACAATTTTTTTTATTTTTCTCCAAAGGAACAATATGAACCACAACCTTTTATGATCTACACTTTATACCTCCCATGTAATACTATTAATTTCCCCCAAACATGAATCAAACTCAGGACCATGATCTCCTAGCTCTCTCAACTCATAATGAAGCAGTCTAAACCAATTAGAAAGAATTGATTTCATTATGAAAATAACTCGAAAAATATCATAAAAATAAATGCTATCAAAAATAACAAGAGAATCAACCAAAAGAGTCTTGTCTTCCACGTGTAGGCAAAACAAAAAAATTACAAAGAAGATATTAAGAAACATAGGAAAATTATGATGTTATGTTTTGTGAACGTGTTCCGGTGTGGAGCTTACTACTTTTCTCCTTGAAGCTTGTATCTATTTCTATGTTTCTTTGCACCGTGGATTTTGGAATTATATTTTATCTTAGATATTGTTTACAATTCTCCTTCATATAATTTTTTTACATCTCTATTACATATTATCTTATAAATACTGTATTTTGAATTCTATTACAGATTTTCGTTTCCACTATCATTCAGATAATTAGTTTCCAATCTAGTTACAAATACGTAAATTGGATTTTGGTTAATTGAGCCAAGAAGAATCTATTGTGAGAGATTTGGAGAAAATTTGAAGAAGATTTGCTTGAAATCAAGTAAGATTTATAGAAGAATATCTTTGTAAAATATATGAACAATATCTTTGTAGAAGATTTAATCAAGTTGGGCATTGTTTGTTCGGAAAATAACAATTAAAAAGTCATTTCTCCATTGAGATGTCATCAACAAGGCTTAGAATCTCTACAAATAATCAAGAATAAGAAAAGTGAGAAAATGTACTTACAATCCAAGTTAAATCAATAATCTCAATGAAGGTGAAATTAAAGGTAAATTCTAATTAAACAATGGATTTGATCTCAATTATATTCTAAGAATGCTAAGGCTAACTCATAATTGTTTATTTTTACCACTTTTCGATTGCATATATAAAGATAAATTAGTTGGTAATTATTAGGGTTTTACATCATGTTGGTGTAATTGGGTCAATTAGGTTTCAGTTAAAAGTTTGTTATTATTTTAACACCATTTTCAAAATTTTAACAAATTTGAGTATGTTTCGTATTTTCTCCATCAAATTTGCCATAGAACTCGATTTTACTTTATTCTTGTTTTTTTTTGCAGATAAATTAAAGATGTACAAATCTTATTCAAAGGCCAAGAGCAAATTTGAGTTGGAAAGTGGTTAAAATTGGACTTGAAGTCGGTACACAAAGGTTGGACAGCAAGGCGAAACCTGGATATTTTGGGCAGATTTTCTTTATGGATGGCTATTTAGTCATTTCATGTTTTAGGTTAAATTTTTTATAAATAAAGCTCTCTTGGTAGAGCTGAGAGACATCACATCACAATAGACAGTAGATAATTAAATACAAATTTTCTTTTTCCTTTCTTTCTCTTCTATTCAATCAGATCTTCAAATGCTCTCCCGTTTCTTAATCTTGAGGTTCATGTTCTGTAATTTTTTCCAAAATTACATGCTCAATTGCTATTTTAATTTCATTTTTAGATTTAATAATTAGATTAATTTAGTAATTGAATCAATACCGATTGGATTGTGTTGTGAAATTTCTGAACCAATGTTTGAGTTGGAATGATATTGTTGTTCACGGTGGGCAATTGCAGCTGTTCATCATCATATTGTGTATACGACGAGATGCTCCACGATTGTGGGGTGTTCAAAATGTTATATAGATGCAGAGATCTCAGTCTAATTAACCCACACATGTAATTTAGATTTTCTTTAGGAACCAATGAGGGATTTGAGAGAGCTGAAGAGAGGTCGGGTTGGTTTTTTATTACTTGAATTTATTTAATTTGTTTAAAACTCTGTTTTTATTTTATTACTTGAATTTATTTAATCTATTTAAAACTATATTTTTGTTTTATTACTTGTATTTATTTAATCAGTTTAAACTTTTATTTTTATTTTATTACTTTAATTTATTTAATATGTTTAAAATTATGTTTTATTTTATTAATTGCATTTTATTTAATCTGTTTAACTTTCTTTTTATTTTATTACTTGAATTTATTTAATTTGTTTAAAATTCTGTTTTATATTTTATTACTTGAATTTATGTAATCTGTTTAAAATTATGTTTTATTTTATTATTTAAAATTCTGATTTTATTTTATTAAATTTAATTATTTTATTAAAACCCCTTAATTCTTTTAAGAGAACGACTGAGTAGTCTTTGGGAAGAATGACCTAGGTTAGTTGTACTACGAATTTAGCTTCCTAGTTTAATTTGAGGTTAGTTGTACTACGAATTTAGCTTCCTAGTTTAATTTGGGACGCCTTCAACAGTATGAATCATTAACCCTTCTAGGTGTGAGTGAAAATGTACTCATCATGACCATTTTTGCATTAAGATGTTTCCTTTGATGGATAATCTAGTCGTTTGAAGATCATTTTTGCTTACTTGATTGATTCTAGAAAATATATGGTAAATTATGGCTTATTAAATTGATAAAAAGTTAATAAATAAATTAGATAAAGTACTACTATAAGATAAGATAAACTACATCGTAGAGTGATAGATCGTCTATCACTTGGAGCTTGGTAGGCTATCTTGTAATTGCATTTGCATGAAACAAATGTTAAGATTATAAACATATAAACCATATAAGATATTTATAGGGTTTTTTATCATCAAAACTTAAACACTTACATAGTCTATTATTAGACGGTTTAATGGAGTGTAGACGTCTAGATTTGTTAGCCTACTTTGTTATGATGGCAAGTGTACCAATCGCAATATAAAAAGTAATAAAATTATCGTTCTTTTCAAAGGATTTATGCAATATAAAATAATTACTACAATTATAATAAGTTCAAATTTAGGAACAATTTCATAAATTGATGATAGATGCAGAAATTAAAAACAATTAAAAGAATAATTTATTCTTTTATCAACACTTGAATGCGGGAAAATGATTAACAATAATATGATCAACTTGTCAGGGTTAAGTCTCTCTAATCTTCACTCTCACTTAATAGAAGTGTTTACTTTCTTTCCTATCATTAACTAATGTCAACCCACAAAATTATCCTCATTTCCTTAGCATATGAGCCTAAGATTATCTATTAACCGTCAATTCCTTCATCAATTATAAAAATGAATCTTGCCTTCTTACAAGGGTCTTAAGACAACAATTGAATCACTCTCTATTCCTAACGAGCTTTCATTTAGTAATTTAATTCAGATATAGAATCAATATTGATATAACGAAAGGAAAAACATAAATATTAAAATAGAAATGATTACATGAGAGTTTAGAAATGTTTAACCTAACCTCGACAATAGAGAATTTAGTTTCTTATAGACATGAGGATACCAAACCTTACAATAAAGTAGTGGAATAAGAAGATGAATCCATACGAAATCCTAAGACTACCTTCCAAAGATGAATTTCGAGCTCAAATAGCCTAAAATACCTAACCCTAATATGAGCAATTATTAAATAAACTAGCATTTTTTACGCTTGTGCCCGACCTAGATCAGTTGCGTTAGGCGCCACTGGTTTGTGGTACTGATTTAGTTTTGGGCCTAACCTTTGTCGAGCCCATGTGATGTGTGCCAAGCACATTTCTCTGAATTTTCTCTTGGGTCCTCTTACGCCTAACTCAGGTTTCTACTCTGGTTGAAAATATGTCTCACCATACAAAGTGTATATACAAGTTTTCATTTAAAATACTGAATGTAAGTCGATTGATGCAATTCAACTACTATAGCGATCCATTGATTCAATGATTAACTTACTATTTCAACTTAGTTGATGAGTGATTCGATTCTGATAACACTAAAATAATAAGAATCAAAACAAAAAAAGATCAAACATAGATCGCGCGGGGAAAAACAATTAGAGTGAGTATTGTGAAGAAGGCAACTTTAGAGGGAATGGGTTCGCAAGCAAGTGTTTACAAAATCTTTTAGATCTTCTATATGTAAAGCATGACTAATTTTTTCTTCTATGCCGAATCATCGTCCAATTCAAATTGGAGATTGTATTCTTTTGTCATGCCCTCCATCATGCAGTTTTTGCAACAATTTTGTTGAAAGAACCGTCACCATGGGATTCATTACTACCACTATAGCAAGCGAAGTTCAGAAGATTTCTCCTCCCTCTTGTCTTTCCCTTACTAATAACATTCCTAAATCCCAGTCCTCGTCCCTCTTTCTTCACAGGTTCCTGCAAAAGAAATACAAACAAATTTGAAGTAGAACAAAACACAAATATTACAATCTAGATTCAGAGTTCATTATATCTAATGTAGAGTAAATGTTTATTATATTACAATTACACCTTCTAACGTGTCATCTCAATAATATTAAACCATCTCAATAATGACGACCCTTTTATCTTTTTCTGGTGAATCTTCTTGGTATGGTTAAATTCGTGCTCAGAGAAGTAAAAATATAGATCCTACATCTAACCTTGCATATAAAAATGAAAACCAAGTACAAATTAGGACAACATGACCATATTACCTTGTTAGAATCGACACTTCGCTCATTCAATTGCTTATTGTTCCTGATCAATGAAGCTTCGCCTACAAACGTAGCAACCTTTAGACTGAAAATTCATTTATACAAATCAATAGAAGCTGAGAGTAATGCTAGACAATTTTTTTTGAACCAAAACAAGAATAATAACACAATATGAAATTGTGTGAATGGTAGAATAATCATAATCATATTAATACAAAACAAGAACGTCAAGAATACTAATGTTTTAGAATCGAAACAAGAATCATAACACAGCATGAATAACAAGAAGTAACTCACTGTCATTCTTGATGCTTTCCGTAGAATCACTACCATTGGAAAATTCCATGGAACTTCGATCCCCACGATCATAATTATTACAATATTCCCTAAAACTTGGTGACCGCGGACCAACAATGAAGTCATCATCCCTGTACTCAAGCTCATCTTCAGCATTTTTCTTTGCACAATAGTTGTTATCCCCACTACTCCTCACTTCCACTTTAATATCATTCCTCCCCACAGTACTTTTCTCTATCAACCTTTCTCCATTTGAAAGAGCCTTGGCTTCTTCATCACCCATTGGCTTCATTACCATGACAACATCTTTATTATTATTCCTATTCCCATGCAACGATTCACCGTCGTCACCATTCTCAAAATCCTTCCTTTTGTCCATCGGTTGAGGCACACGACAAACACCATTTTCGCATTGATTATGGGCTGCATCTTCTGGATCTAAGGTTGACATGCCACAACCCATGATAGGTTATGCAATGAATTAATTAGAGGGAATATTACGATAACAAAGGAGAATATTCTATTCCACTTGTAAGAGAAAGGTTGATTAAATTAATGCAATTACGGTGGTAACTATGATTAATATTTCAAGAAGAGAATAGAATGTCAAAAATATTATTTAGCTGGGGAGGGATGAGAATGAAAGATGCAACGATGGTCACGGTTACAGGAGCTTGCAATGCATTATTTGAGCTTCTTCTTTAACGTAACCTTCATTGCTCTTTCGGTCGATGACAACACCGTAATGACACGGTGGTATCGACGAAAGAGAATGACAAGATAGGAAAATTAATTCAACAAACAAACCAGAGAAACAAACAAATTGGCACTTTTGTAAAAAAATGTGAGACCGAACGGAACAAAACCACAAGTTTGTGCCGTTGACAGTCAGTAATTATCCTATTCCTGTCGTGTTTAACGCTGGATGCGAAAAAGAAGAATCTGCACTGCATTTCATGATATATGTTTTGGAAAAGAGTAACAATTATCTTCAATATTATTCATTATGACCAATTATCTAAAAAGCACGCGATGAAATTAAAATGGAAAATTATGAAACATGACGTGTGTTCAGGAAGGCACACAGACTTTTACATTGATTTTTAAGTTTAATGATAACGGACTTGTAAAACTTATATTAACTATATATCTAAAATTTATTCGAGAGAATTTTTGTTTTACTGCATTTATAATGATTAAAATTACACATTTATATGATATTTTCAATCAACTATTTTATTTCCTAAAACTTGTTTATGTGTCTGACTCGATTTTAAATTTTTTGAAGGTTTTAAAAATTCTTTAATTTAAGTACAAGATAACAGGGTATTTTAAACTTTGTTAATATGAACCCCTCGTGCATGATGCATCATCAGCCTTTTGTTAATTAGAAACGGTACATAATACCTAGTTGTTATAAAACCTTAATTTAGTCAAATAACTAGTCAATAAACACTACAGAAAAAAAGTTATTTAGACTAATATTTAGCTATCAAATAAAATGGTTACTATTTGTGTCCAAAATAGTCATCAAATTAGATTTTGGTTGCTAAATAACTACAAAATAGAAGTAATGATTGAGTTTAGTGACCAATTAAGTCAAATAATTGGTATCTAACATTAGCTACCAAGGTTTGAGTGACCTACGCAATTAGATTCTAAATTGATATCTAATTAAGTTAGAGACTAATTTAGAATCTAATGGTATAATTTACTAAAACTTTGGTAGCTAATGTTAGATACCAATTATTTGACTTAATTGGTCACTAAATTCAATTATTTCTTCTATTTTGTAGTTATTTAGCAACTAAAATTTAATTTGGTGACTATTTTGGTCACAATTAGCAATCATTTCATTTGATAGCTAAATATTAGTCTCTAAATAGTTTTTTTCTTGTAATGAAAGCAATAGATCACTACTACAAAAATCCTGCTTTTTGTTGATAATCAATGTAATAATAGAAGTAGGGAAATTTTTGTAATGTAATTTCACATATGCTGTATTTTAATCAATGTAGAATCATATTTCTATATCACTTTATGAGTTTTAACTAATGTACGAAGGATAATATTATACTAGTTAGATTATAATATAAGTAAAATACATTTTTAAACGTATATAGTGTTTTTCTTTTCATCTTTGTGAATTTTTTTTTTCTATTGTCCAACTTCACTTTGTTATTTTTTTTCGTCTTTTTTCATCGTCATCATTCATCTTCATTACTATTGCATACACTGCAAAATATATTACATTTAATAAAGGTTTATTTTTGCATGATTAAAATCTCAATTAAACATATATTAATTATTTGTGGGTAAATAATTTTTCAAGAACGTCTTCCTTACCATTTTTGCTAATATAAGGAAATTAAAGTTCATAACCCCGGTTAACTAATAGTGGTTTGGAAAAACAAGTTTAGCTATAGAAGGAGAGGGAATATAGCTTAAAATCTTATTATAAAAACTTTGGAAAAAACATGTTTTTACTAGGCAATATAGATTTTTTTGTGCATGCAACCCACAAGTGAAATTGTTCTAAACTCATTCATGTTTGATGGATTTTTCTTCTTTGGTACCAGAGTTATAAACGAGGCATTACAACGTCTCAATATAAAGCTTATAGTTTGAAAGCTAACTATAGCCCTCACAATATCCCTATCAATAATCTCTCAATTATTCTTTACAAAAAAGAAATTAAACTCGTCTAGTCCGGGTTTTACGTCAAATCTACTCTCAAAATATTGTTTCACGTGATCTTTCACACTCAACGCATGTTCACACCAGACACCACTAATTTGGAATCCCACAACGTCGTTCATTGCCCTTCTCCATCTCAGTTTAGAATGAAAAAACTCTGGAATTAATTTTATCCCCACTTTTCAACCACTCAACTCTCAATTTATGTTTAAGCATAGCTACTTCTTTTTCCTCCAAGCTTGGTGGTAGTCTAGTCAAGTCAAATCCTTTAATAAAATTGTTTTCACAAAGAAGTTTATATTAACTATGTGCAATTTCATTTAAGAAATTCTTGAAGGATTCTACTAAAATAAACTAATCACAACGAGTATTATCATCGCCACTTTTAGCTCTCACAAGTACGCGAAATTACTCTTGTCCAACCTTTTAATCTCTTATTAAAATTAAAATTCTAAGTATTCTTTGATACTAAACTACTTCTGACTTTCACAAGTATTCTTTCATTGCCACTCTTGCCTTACAAGCAAAGAAGTTTGATGGAAATATAGGATCAACTCTCAGAAGAAAAGATTTATTAATATGTTCACGCTTGAATTGATACTAATTTAACTAAGTGAGGGATTTATAGCAACTCTCTTAAACTAGAGGGTCTAGGGTTTAGGTAGGCAGTCTAGTGTTCACTATTTTATCTTAAGAACTTTGAGTACAATCATTTAGCATGAGTTGGTTATGACTCTTTTGTTTTTCAATGGTCTTTTCACTAGACTAAGCATTTCCTTTTATGGGCATCTTCAAAGATGACCATTAGAGTTTGTTGTGCATCTTCTCAAGGTTTTGAGCTTTCTATATAGGTAGGCTCATGTTAGAAATGTTTCATGTCTTTTAAAATTTATGTTTCAAGTCAAGAAACAACAGATTTACTTAACATTTTCTCCCCCATAAATATACTCTCCCTAAATGGTATATTCAATACTTAAAGCCCACGAGTTAGTCATTTTATAGTTCCAAACAATTTCATATTGCAAATTAGAATGGGAAAAAGATAATTTCATTAATCATTTAAAACATTCCCTCATGATCAACCTTAAACTCAAAACTGCTAAGAACAATTTCAAATAAAAATAAAATAAAAACAACTTAAATTGGACTGAAACTGAGGCAACTAAACACAACTAATAACAACATTTCGCAACAACCACACAAACACATATACATATTCTCTCCCATTGAATTCATCACATAGGGAAAATAAGTATGATGAGATGACTATGATCGTAAGGAAATATGCAACTTGATCATCAACATCTTTGCCATAATACATCTCAACCAGTTGCTCCTGAACAACTTCAATTTGGAGATCCATGTGTTGAAACAGAGCTGCACAAAACTCATGGTGATTCCATTGTTCAATGGTTATGGTGTCCAATCTTCCCAACAACATATGCTCAAATTTGGATAAAGGTTTACCTCTATTGTTGAATATTAGACGGTCCAAAGTCCCTTTAGATGATCAAATCACCAGATAAAGTTTTGACGATAACAAAACTTAAGTATACATTTATATTTGATGATTTATTTACATTGTGGAGTTAATATTATTGTTAAAACAGCAGACACATGGTCTATGAAGAGATAAGTTTTCTTATTATTTATTTTTTATATTATTGATTTGATTTAAATTGATTTTATAGCATGATGTGCTTCAATGTTCAAATTTATTCATAATGAAAAGTATTTAAATGTGATTAATTGATTTTATATCATATTGTGCTTTAATGTTCAAATTTGTTCATAATAAAAATTATTCAAATTATTGATGAGCATCTCAAATATAATTTCTCTATGTTATTTTAAATTATTTTCAATATAGAATTAATCAAGTTTAATGCAGTATAAAAATTAGAGAAATATTTCTAATTTGAGCTTCATACATCAGAAACTAAAGATTGCTCTATTCAAGCATCCCAACGGCTAATTTCTAGAAAGCTATATATAGAGGAGCAGTTTCAAGTTGAAGACACAAGAAGCAAAAAGAGAAATACATCATACAATACATTGTAAAATTAGAGTATCTACTACTGAGTGTCTATGGACAATCTGCTATTGAAAGCATTTAGATTTTTGGGTTGTGCAAAACCATTGTGTAATTTTTCACCATTGTGAAGTAAACCCTTGTGAGCTTTCATTATTCTCTCTTTTGAGAGTGTTTATTTCAATCTTGAGTGGTCTTGATCTTAGGAGGACATTGGGACTAATATAACCTAGAGAGGTTTGTGTACTCGTGCTAACCTGGAGAGGTTTGTGTACTCGTTGTAACCATTTATGATATAATGGAACCTCTTGAACAGTTTGTTCAAGGGAGAACTGAACGTAACCCAAGAGATTACGGTGAACCAGTATAAAACTGCTTCATCTGTGCTTATATATTTTTGTCTTGGACAATCTTGCTTGGTGATTTGTATTTATACGGAATTGCGTTTAGCTTCATTCAACCCCCACCCCCTTCTGGAGGCTGCTATTCCTACAGTTGGTATCATAGCTAACCTCACGAGTTAGTTCTTTGTAGTACTTGAGACACAATTCTATAAAAACTCAACGGACGGAGATGGACTACACGTAGGTCGACCACCCTTGTTCAAGGGTCAAAATTATGAGCTTTGGAAGATGAGGATGATTGGCTTCATCCAATATAACTGTATGGAGTTAATTAATATTATTAAAAATGGCATACCTACGTTGAACAAGGGAAAGCGCATCTGTCAAAATAATGCTAAAGCTAATCACCTTATAATGTGTGCTTTATCCGAAGAAGAAATGTCAAAGGTGCATGCTATGGTCAGTGCTAAGGAGATATGTGATACACTTGCTCTCACATATGAAGGTTCAAAAGAGGTAAAAGGAAATAAATTGACTATGCTTAAACATCAATATGAAATGTTTGCTATAGGATATCATGAATCTATACAATCTATGGTTTCTCATTTGCAAGTTATCCCAAATAGTCTAAGATCCCTGGGGTTAACTATTAGTCAATATGAAATCAATGATAAAATTCACAGAATTTTACCTATTAAGTGGAGAGCCCAAAAATCTGCTCTCAAAACTTCTAAAGATCTTAAGGCCATGCCCTTAGAGGAATTGCTAGGTATTCTTACTATATATGAGCAGGTCATACAAAATGATGCACGTTCAACAAAAGGCAAGAGTTTGGCTTTGAAGTCATCTCTGGAAAATGTAAAGAATGTCCCATCCAAAGCCCTATAATCTACTGATGATATCTCCGAAGAGTTAGATTCTGAGGAAGATGATGAGATCCTGTTGCTAACCAATAAGCTTAGATGTCTAATCAAAAAGAGAGAAAACTACAAAAGTAGGCGGTTCAAATCCAAAGAAGGAAAATAAATTAAAGATAGGATTATATGTTATGGATGCAAGAAGCCATAACACTTAAGATCAGAATGTCCTGATCAGGTTGAAGAGGAGAAAGGAAAAAAAGAAGAAATTCTCTAAAAAGAAAAAGAGCCTCATGTCAACTTGGAAGGATTTGAACTCGTCCAGTTCTGATACTAATGAGGAGTCAAACATAGGTTTCATGGCTGATGTGGCAGATAACTCCATGTCAGAGGACTTAGATAATGAGGTAGATTTTACTGATATTGGTAGTTTACATTTAACTTATCAAGAAGCAATATCTAATAATGGTATTATTGCATATGCATATAAAACCATGAAAAGAAAATATAAAAGTGTTTGCAAAGAAATTGAATTAATGCAACAAGAGAAAGCTAGTATAAATGATATTTCTCTAAAAAACACAGAGCTTGTCCAAGAAAAAGAAAGATTATGTAATAAAAATAGGAACCTTAAAAGGGACCTTGCAGTTCAGAACACAAATCTCAAAAACTTGGAAAAAGAACTTGTGTTAATTGGAGAAAAATTAGGAAAAAAGGCCTATTGAATCAAATGAGACAAACAATGATGATATTATAACTGAAAATATTGCTCTTTGAAAAGTTTTATCTTATTCAAATACAAATGAAAAATCTCTAAACATGTTGATAAAAAGTTCTAGGAAGTCTCATGATAAGAAAGGAATAGCCTGTGATCAAAACAATACATCATCTAGTTCTTCCATTGTACATTCTATTTCTGCAAAAACCTTCAAGGATAAATCTTAGAGGAAAACTAAGATGAAAGGACCTAAAATAGTGTGGGTACAAAAAGAGAAAATTATTCTTCTTACAGATATATTAAATCCAAACAAGAAGACTTAAATATTGGAATTGGGAAAATTGATGTTCACTATTCATAAAGGTAAGAAAGTCAACATTCCCAGAATTGAGAGTCAAAAGAAAGAGAGACAAGAGAAAAAGATGAACAAGATTTGTTGGAATTGGTCAAATAAGGATGAGACATTCACATTTTACTAACAAAGGTTCATCTAAGATTAAATGGTTTGTCTCGTCTACAAGATAAGTATTTCTTTTTGCTTGCATTTGTTACTCTATATATTTTACACATTAGACGGTCTAATACAGTTTACATGTATTTGATGATATGTGACTGTCTAAGCAAGGTGTCATATATTTTGCATAGTTTTAAATTTGATTTACATTATCTTGGTTTCTTCAAATTTGTTTTATTTTATTTATAAAACAAGTATGTTTTTTAGCATATTGAAATTAAACATCATTTTATAAAAGATCATGATCAAAAGGTTACCATTGATTTGCAATTTGTCTCAACTGATGAACAATTAGCAAATATTTTTATAAAGTCCCTTGTTGAAGAACGATTTAAATATTTAAGAGAACTTTTGGGTATGATCTTAATTGAATGATGGAAAATATCAATTGGCTTAAGCTTATTGCATCAAATATTTTCACTTAATTTGATCTACATCTATATTTGTTACTTTTAATGCATGATTTTTTTTAAATCAATTTTTTTATGCATCTATAAAATCATATTTTTTTATTGATAAACAAGATATATTGATTTAATTCAACTTTATCTTGATTCACAATATTTTATAAAAAAAAGATGAATTTTCAATGCCTGGTGAAAATTTGTTTTCTTTTCTTAATTAATTCATGCTATGCATTTTCTAATTTTAAAAGTCTGAGTTGTAATTCCCCTTTACTATATTTGCCACCTAGAAAACTTCAATTGATTTATTTTTCTCACCCAAGTTATTGTGTTATTCAAACCAAAAATTCACATTAGATAGACTCCCCAAAATATGAAAGAATATTGTTCCCTCACCGGTTAATTATTTAACAATATCTAATTGATGAGGTTGTACATGACCACTTAGAATGTTTTATCAGCACCTCCCTGTAACAATGATGATTTTTGAAATTAATCCCTGTGATGACAAAAAAATAAGAGAAAGAGAAAGTATGGAAGATAATTAAGAAAAACGATCAAATTTGTTTTTACAAATAACTTGAATACTCTTGGCTTCGTTTTATACTTCTATTTTTTTTTGCAATTGTGCATTTTGCATGTTTTTCATCAAATAAAATATTTCGCTGTTTAATCTCTTGATAGTTTTTGCAATTATTTGTGTTTAAGGCTTGTAGTTTTGTCATCATCAAAAAGAGAGAGATTGTTTAATATTAGACGGTCCAAAGTCCTTTTAGATGATCAAATCATCTGGTAAAGTTTTGATGATAACAAAACTCAAGTATACATTTATACTTGATGATTTATATACATTGTGGAGTTAACATTATTATTAAACAAGCAGACACATAGTCCATGAGGATATACGTTTTTTTACTATTTACTTTTTATGTTATTAATTTGATTTAAATTGATATTTATAACATGATGTGCTTTAACGTTCAAATTTGTTCATAGTGGAAAGTATTTAAATGTGATTAATTGATTTTATATCATATTGTGCTTTAATGTTCAAATTTGTTCATATTGAAAATTATTCAAATTATTGATGAGTATTTCAAATAAAATTTCTCTATGTTATTTTAAATTATTTTCAAATACAAAATTAATCAAGTTTAATGCAGTATAAAAATTAGAGAAATATTTCTAGTTTGAGCTTCATACATCAAAAAGTCAAGATTGCTCTGTTCAAGCATCCCAACGGCTAGTTTTTAAAAAGATACATATAGAGGAGCAATTTCAAGTTGAAGAACAAGAAGCAAAAGGAGAAAAACATCATACAATACATTGAAGAATTAAAGTATCTACTACTAAGTGTCTAATGTCAATCTGCTATTGAGAGAATTTAGATTTTCGGATTATGTGAAACCATTGTATAATTCTTCACAATTGTGAAGTAAACCCTTGTGAACTTTCATTATTCTCTCTTTTTAGAGTGTTTATTACAAATCTTAAGTGGTCTTGATCTCAGGGGGAGATTGGGACTGGTATAACCTGGCAAGGTTTGTGTACTCGTGATCACCTGTAGAGGTTTGTGTTCTTGTTATAACCTGGAGAGGTTTGTGTACTCGTTATAACCTGGAGAGGTTTGTGTACTCGTTGTAACCATTTATGATATAGTGAAACCTCTTGAACGGTTTGTTCAAGGAAGAACTGGACATAGCCCAAGAGATTAGGGTAAACCAATATAATCTTTTTATTATTTTTTTATTAATAATTAATTATTACTATTATTTCCATAGTTATATTTTATAATATTTTTATTAATATTAAATTTTTTAATAAAAGATATTTTGAGTATTTTGACATTTTAATTAAGACTGACACCTCAAAATTCATTAATGATGTGTTATCACATGAAAACATATTAATAAAGAGAAAGTAAAAGGAGAAAAAAAACACAAGAAAAACAAACAAATTCTATCCTATTATCAATACCTAAATTAACCTCTCTAACTCTAAACTCCATAAAATCACATACATGCATGTACACTTTCTCTACCAACCCTTTTTAAAAGTCTAAGGAAGCATGTGAGAAAAACAAAAGTTTGATAATCATTAATTATAACGTTTAGTGTTTTATACTCAAACTAATTTTATAGTCACATTAATTATAATATTAATTTTATTTTTAATTTTAAGTTAGCATTAAAATAGTTATTAGTTATTATTACTGTCATTAATTATATA
>Ga0123340_1002951_pt1 | contig 15701 bp, 11 predicted proteins | sample SirMexnodulemix_FD_89961 | JGI IMG/M metagenome (GOLD analysis project Ga0123340, IMG submission 89961) | Root nodule microbial communities of legume samples collected from Mexico - Siratro Mexico nodule mix | ecosystem: Host-associated > Plants > Roots > Nodule | place: Mexico: Nepantla... | reverse complement strand
ATATATATATATATATATATATATCTTTTTCATAGTAAAAAAGTTTAGAACACAGTCATATTGAATTAAATTCGTTAGTGTTAGATACCAAACTCTCCTTAGGAGTACTACCACCAAATAGTATTCAAGAAAGACAATTTATTTCAAACAGCATCTATTACAACATGAATTTGTGCATTAATTTGCAATCAATACACACGAATCTTCTTTCTTCCTTGAACCTTTGAGAAATACTTACATCATATATCGAGAAGCAACTAGTATTAAGGTTGCAATTCGCCACATGACCCATCTGGTCTAGATTTTGTTTTGGCTCTGACGCAAACATGAACGCAGATCTATTCTTGGAAATCAGCTGGCAAACACTCATAATTGAATCACGACAAGGAATTTACATTAACCATCATTTTGCTTCGAAATTGCTTCAAAACGTGCAGAACAGACTGAATAACTAATTATGCAGACACCCACGTTAACCACCACTTGGCCTGACAAGAAAAAACGGTAAAAATTTAATCCATCAATAACAAAGATATTTGTATGTATCAGAACACTAATAATGTTATTAAGAGATTACACTAATCAATGAGAGGCAAGGTGCTTATTATGCTAGGAATAAAATTGAACAAAGAGTAAGATTTGCAACACATTGGAGGTGGTTCAGGAGACACATGTACCAGAGAATGTTTCTGGTCCCAGAACCTACAAAGTAGTGCTAAGCATTGGAATATGAGCATCTAACAGACTTCCCTAGTATTTTTTACTGCATCAAAACTAGGGTTTTCTCAACAACTTTGCCTGCAAAGAAAGTAATGAAATAAATTAATGACTGCATACATAATTGTTGGAATTGCAACTGCTAAGTGAGATCTGTAATCTATTCCTAGTAATTAAGCTTTTAGGTCATACCTGTGATGGCAGGATCTGTAGCATCACTGCTTATAATGTTTTCTTGATTGAAAAATAAATAAATAAACAGTCATTATTGTTCATCATCATGAGGAGAAGCACAATAATCAATGACATTCAAATTACAAGAAATTCGAAGGTTGGTAACTTTTCCGGCTGGCCAATGTCTTAAAATTTCAACCTAATGAAAGAAAAAGCATGGGAGAAAAAGAAGAGATTTCTTTTACCAAATAATGAGAAATAATGTTTTTTAAGCTTTTTGATCGCTTTAATGAAAGGTTTGGAATGCTGAATAAATATATGACAAAACTGAAGTATAAAGGGTGGCTTTATTACTTTATCTACTTATTTTGTCTGCTTGTATTTGATATTAGGTTGAAGCAGAAAAGAACAAAGAAAATGTAGGACGTTGTGTTCTTTCGGTAACAAAAGAAGAGAATCTTTATGATAGAAGTACGACAATTTTGGATTAAATAAGCAATAAATTCTATATTAAGATTAAAAAGATTCAAGAAATATATAAAAAAAATATAATTGTAGGGTCATACAAAATTTTAAATGTAAAATAAGGACAATCAAGTGCATTGGATTAAAAGAAAAAACAATTAACTTGAAAAGAATTTGAAATAAAACTATCAAATGTGCAATTAAATTATAGAATGTAAAGTTAAATGAAATAACACAGAAGAGAAAACAAGACGGAATGCAAGTTAAAAAAAAAAATACTTGAGATGTGAACTACTTGATTGTAAATTAAAATTCAATGCAATTTTTTAAAGTGTAAAGTAAATTTATTTATAAGAATGGTTGAACAGTTTACAGTAATTTCCAAAATTTTGAAAGGAAATTAATCTCATAGTGATCAAATGAGAAACATAAAATATTTTTTAGAGTAAAACTAATTTATCTAAAAATGATGATTATTTTACTCGGTCAAACTAATTTGTGGGGCAATTTGAATTGGTCCACCAATTTGCTTCATCAAGTATTTGCCTCATAAAACAATTATTCTCCATCATCGCATGTACAATTTTAATTGAGAATAACTTCTTGTAAAAATTGTCTCCTTTTTTGAATTTACTGATTGACAAAATTCTTCTTAAAAATACACTCCCTAGTTCCAAAAATATTGACGCTTTAGCAATAAAGATTTCACATCAAAAGCTGTTTTCAAATTATAACTATTTTAAATTCATCTCAAGTAAATTACGTCAACCAACTCATCCAAACAAATGGGGCAATTATTTAAAAATAAGTAATAAATAATATTTAATTGAATCATATTTAATAAAAAAATTAGAACAATTATGAAATGATGGATAAAAGATGTCACTTGTACTATTATTATTTAATGTCTCACTTTACTTATATAAAAGATTACCGAATATTATATTAAAAAGAATAGGTTAAAAGGTTATTATTCTAAATCTCTGCAGACTTGCAGCACAAAAAGGGTCTCCACAGTCTTACAGAACTGTTGACAGCCTTACAGAACCTTTTCTGTGATGCCTATATCAGTATATATGCACTACACCTTCTAAACTCCTCTCCCATCCAATCCAATCTCAAACCCATCTGCAGAAAATAAACAAGTACCAACCTCAAGTGGGGTAACCAAAAGCCAAGTTATAGTGATATCGATCAGGAAGAACAAAAGAAATGGCATCGGAGAAAGAGGTTGAAACTGTAATAGTTGGGAACTATGAGGAAATGGAAAGTGAAGGGAAGCCTAGGGATATAAAATCCAAGTTATTAAGCTTCTTGTGGCATGGTGGTTCTGTTTATGATGCTTGGTTTAGCTGTGCTTCCAACCAGGTTGGTTTCCAAAATATATTAATTCTTTCTTCTCAAGGTATGTTATTTAACACAGCCTATGCATCCAAAATAACAAGTCTTGTAACAAAAAAAAAGGTTTATGCTCCATTCCATGAATGTAGATTCGATCTTTACACTTGTATTTTTCATATATGTTTATGTCAGGTGGCTCAAGTTCTGCTTACGCTGCCTTACTCGTTTTCCCAGCTGGGAATGCTTTCTGGCACCCTTTTTCAACTCTTCTACGGCTTGCTGGGTTGCTGGACTGCTTACCTCATTAGCGCCCTCTACGTTGAATACAGAACCAGAAAAGAGAGAGAAAAATTTAATTTCAGGAACCATGTCATCCAGGTCCAACTCTCTCCCACTTTCATATCTGAATTTTCCTTCCCCTTTTGTCTTTCTAACTTTAATGTGTCTGTTTAACACAACGTAAGTATTTCAGTGGTTCGAGGTTCTTGACGGGCTCCTCGGGAAGCACTGGAGAAACGTTGGTTTGGCCTTCAACTGCACATTTCTTCTTTTTGGATCTGTTATCCAACTCATAGCTTGTGCAAGGTATCATCTAACTCCAATGCAAAAATATTTGCTGATTTTTACTTTTATTCATATGAATAAAACTCATGTGTTCCGCAACTTATTTGGGCTAGTAACATGTTTGCAGCAACATATATTACATAAATGATAATAGGGATAAGAGGACTTGGACTTATATCTTTGGAGCATGCTGTGCCACCACTGTATTTATCCCTTCCTTCCACAACTACAGAATCTGGTCCTTTCTTGGCCTCCTCATGACCACTTACACTGCTTGGTACCTCACTGTTGCCTCTCTCCTCCACGGCCAGGTAATTAATAGTTTCAAATTTGCAAATATATAACTATACTATATTATATTCCTACTATATATGCTATATGAATATTATATTTGTTGGTGGTTGCTATAATAACATGCGATGTTGATGTTACTATGATTGTGTAGGTGGAGGGGGTTAAGCATTCGGGTCCGACTAAATTGGTTCTATATTTTACGGGGGCCACAAACATTCTCTACACATTCGGTGGACATGCCGTTACTGTGTAAGACTCATATCTCATCTCATACATTATTCCTATGAATTGTATCTTTTACGTTTTGACAACTATTTCTTTTCTCCTCCTTCGATTTTGGCTTCGTTATACATAAATGTTGCTGCTAATGGGATAATTGTTGTATAAATAGATTCCACTAAAATCGATATTATGCTACCAACTTATTATTTAGTTCTTAGCTGTCAATTTCTTACTACTTATGAATGGTAAATTGCATGGCAAAATAACGAGGCACGGTGCATCCATTGGTGAAGTGGAGCTGAATGTCATTTTCTTTATACTCAAACTAGACTTTTCTACACGAGTTGTCAAAATCTAGCCCGTGACCATCTTAAGTCCTTTTCACATTGATTTTTTTTTTTTTTTTTTAACTTTACGACGAGAATCGTAACTTTTCATGTTCGGCTAGAAAATCAAAATTCTGATGCGGACGTTTTTCTCAGATGCTATATATTACTTTTTTTTCCAAAAAGAAAATAATGCTGTTAGGCATGCGAAAGAAGGGCCCTTTTTTTTCTGGGGAATCCTTGAGCTCCTTTTTGGTTGTAGAAAGCCAAGGTTCTTTCTCTAAACGGATCAGCTTTAATGCCTTTTTTATCATGAGGACAGGAGAATTCCAGCTTTCCTTCCTTGCAACTTTCAGAATTGTAGCACAGCTGCCACAGCTGAAGAAAACATTAAGCCAAAATTTTCTGCTTTTATTGTTCTCTTCGCTTTTTTGTATTTTGTTTGTACCTAAATGGATCAGCTAATTACCAATGCAAAGCTGTGATTACTATTTAATAGAAGTATACTGAAAAAAAAGTTGGTGAAATGAAAAGGAAATGATGATGTTTTGTGGGACAGGGAGATAATGCATGCGATGTGGAAGCCTAAAAAGTTCAAGTCCATATACTTACTGGCGAGCCTGTACGTATTGACACTGACGCTTCCATCGGCAGCAGCAGTATACTGGGCATTTGGAGACATGCTTCTTGATCACTCCAACGCTTTTTCTCTCCTTCCAAGGTCACCCTTCCGTGACATGGCTGTCATTTTAATGCTCATCCACCAGGCAAGAATTAACTAATTAACTAACCACTTCATCATCTATTTCATAACTGACAATTAACGATCAATATTGGATGGTGCAGTTCATAACATTTGGGTTTGCATGTACGCCACTGTATTTGGTGTGGGAGAAAGCAATAGGGATACACGAGTGTAGGAGCCTCTGCAAGCGTGCTCTTGCCAGATTACCGGTGGTGATCCCCATATGGTTTCTGGCCATAGTCTTCCCCTTCTTTGGGCCCATCAACTCCACCGTTGGATCTCTTCTTGTCAGCTTCACCGTTTACATCATTCCCGCCCTCGCTCACATCTTCACCTTCAAATCACCCGCTGCTCGACAGAATGCGGTGGAGCAACCTCCGAAGTTGGTGGGAAGATGGGCAGGTGCGTACACCATCAACGTATTTGTGGTGGTGTGGGTTCTAGTGGTAGGGTTTGGATTCGGTGGATGGGCGAGTATGGTTAACTTTGTACACCAGATTGACACCTTCGGTTTCTTCACCAAATGTTATCAGTGCCCCTCACCCACCTCCGTCCACCCGCCACCGCTCAACGCAACCGCGCCTTCCCCTCGCCCTCACTGACTTCTCCACTCTTCAATCTCTCACAAAAGAGACAAAATTGGAAGGAAAAAATTCCACCTTTAAAACACCTTATTGTTTTTTAGTGTTGAACCAGACAACGCACAATTACACATTGACGTTGCTGAGTTTCGAACACTCTAAGATTAGAGAAGGACAACAGCAGAATCTCATTCATGTTAAACTTATGTAGCAACTCCGCCTTGGGCAAGGGTTAATTAAGTTACCTCATAATTTATTGATGTTTTAATTTTACAATTTTTTTTTTCTCTCGTAACTTATCATAATAATTAATGAACGATTGAATTTAAAATAATGCATTTATTGTGAAATATCAACTTTTTTTCCAACTGCCTGTTTTTCAAAATCCACGTCGACTTACTTGACTTCGTAAGTGACAAACATTTCGAAAAACACTCTATAATCAAGCTATTCTTTTTCCCTACTCTTATTCTGTAATATTTTAACTTAGACTAAGTGGACATGAAAGCTTGAAAAGGCTGCTGTAAAAAAATTAAGTTATTTTTTAGAAAAAAAAATAAGTAAAAGAATACCTTGATTAGATTACAAGTGAATTTCAAAGGGTACTTATGCTCAGTTTAAGTAATAATAAATTTGATATATTTATCAAAATTTAAATATAATCAGACGAACAAATAAACAGAATACTTTTATAAATAGTTTTAAAACTTCTTTTCAAATAAACACTTTTGAAAATGTAATATTTTTTTCAAATACAATTCAATCCGCTTATTGTGTTACTTTAACAATATTCGGTTAGCCTTATTTTCAATAAGCACGGTACGAGGTGTAAAAAATACTCTCGTATTTTACGTATTAATGTTTAAAAAACTCTTTTAAATATGAGAACAGTTTTCTTAAGAAATAATTAAAATTTTCTGATTAAGAATTAAAATATCACTCAAGAAATAAAAATAATAATAATACACTATCATTTTTTCATCTTTTTTGTAGATATGTGTGGCACAAATTCACATTCTAATTCTATTTTATGGTTTAATTTTGCTTAGGAATATTATAATTAGACAAACTTTATATATAAGGACATTTAGTAGAATAATATATATTTTTTATTGTAATATAAGGTTAGAATTATGGATGAGAATCTAAGTTGCAGTCCACTTAAAAAAAAAAAGTGTTGATACAGTAAAATTTAAGCCCAACAAATGTCACTTAAGTTTATAACGTATAACCCACAGCCTAATCCTCCGAAAGTGGAGGTTGACCTACCCTATGACATATTTTAAATTTTTTTAATATTTTATTACTATATATAATTGTTTGTGTAATAAATATAACTAGATATTTTATTTATTATTTTATCAATATTTAGTATTCACAAGAGAGAATTTATATTTTGTTTTATAGTTAGGTGTAATATTGAAAGAAATATTACTATTTAAAATTCTAAGAACTTTATAAAAATAAATGTTTATATCTAAAAAGTAAAGTACAAATATTTTTATAATAATCAGTATTTTTATAAAATACTAATATTAAAGGGAAATAGAATCATAATTATTTTATGATAAGATTGAATGAGCCAAATCCTTTAATAAAATATTTCTAAAGTAAAAAGTATCTCTTGAATACAAAAAAATAATGTTTATAAAAAATGATCGACACTACGTGTGAATGAAACACTCGTATCCAATAAATTAAAATTTAGTTAAGATAAACAAAAAGTATTATAAAGTATTTATGAAGAGAAAGTTGAATAATGCCAATAGTTACTGCAAGAATAACATATGGATCAAAGATTCTGATGTATTTAAAAGATTGAAAACATGATAAAAGAAATGAATAACATATGAATCAAGTAATGCAAAGATTCTGATGAATTTATAAGATTGAAAAATGATAAAAGAAATAAATAACATAAGTACTGAGACGTGAATGAATGATTCATTTATATTTCAACCAATAAAAATAATAGAAAAATTAAACAATTAAAAACATGACTAACATCTAGACATAAGAGCAATTATCTATAAGGACATTAGAGTTTTTCATCCACAACATACTATCAAGTTAAACTAAAAAAATACAATAACAAATTATATAATATCAACAATATCTAATTATAATAATTTTAGTCATGGATTTCTCTTGGAACAGAAATAATTAAAAATACTTAATCTTGATCTAACATAACTCAATTATAATGAGGTTGTTAAATTAAAGAGGTAAATTTGACTCAACCCAGGTAAATTTAATTATGTTAGGTTAAAATTAGATTAAACTGGACTCAGTGACAAGTGAAAACCCTAGTTTATTGGGTTTACATTTTGGGCGGGACTTAGTGTTATCCTTTTTCCATGATCTCAATTGTGATGTATGAAGAAAATCCCGGTTCTTGTTGAACAGGGTTGGGCTATAAGTGGAGATTTTCTGGATTTGGGTATATCTTTAGCCGTACCTGTGTGCATAAAGTTGTGTACGTAAAAGACGACAAATGATGAGGTTTCCTTCAAAATCGTGATACTTAACTGTACGTAACGTAAGTAAAGAAATAAGGTAGCAGCATGAAGGAAGGCATAGGTTGTCGCGAAGCAGAGTATGACGCGGGAAGCTTCCGAAGAGGAAATGATGAAAAAGTGGTGAGCCCCTTTGATGAGAAGAGAGTGGGAGTGGAGTGACAGTGACAGTGACAGTGATGGGAATTGCAGAGAACTCAAAGGGTTTGGTTCTTGCCGTCGCATCGGGAGTGTTCATAGGGGCAAGCTTCATTCTGAAAAAGAAAGGCCTTAAGCAAGCTGCTACACACGGCACTCGCGCAGGTCTTCATCCATTTTAGAATCTGAATGCCTCATTCTGATTGCTATGCAATGTATGCATGAAATGAAATTCATTTTACTTACAGGAGTTGGGGGCTATTCTTATCTACTGCAGCCTTTTTGGTGGGCTGGCATGGTTACAAGTAACCTTTTTTTTTCTTCCTCTGCTGTTACCATTCTTATAGCCTTATCATTTTTATTTGGATATCCAAACTCATTGTTATCGCTGGCAGTGTTTATTGGGGAGGTTGCAAATTTTGTGGCTTATATATATGCTCCTGCACTTCTGGTTACTCCCCTTGGAGCACTAAGTATTATTGTCAGGTACCAGTGCCTTCTTAAGACTTCTTCTCATCAATCTTAATATGTTATCTGTTCAAAGTGGCTCAATCCATGTGCGTTGGGATAGTGCTGTTTTAGCCCACTTTTTGCTGAAGGAAAAGCTTCAGCAGATGGGGATTTTGGGATGTGTGTTCTGCATCGTGGGTTCAGTTCTCATTGTCATCCATGCACCTCAAGAGCACGCTTTGAATTCTGTACAAGAAATATGGGATCTCGCCACTCAACCTTGTTCGTTTTCTTTCTCTTTTCTTCATTTTTACTCTTGTAATATTAAGTTCATTTCTGCTCTATAAGTGGCCATTCTCATAATCTCATTTTTGTTTCAACAGTGTTTCTTGTTTATGTGACGGTAACAGTGTCCGTAATTTTGGCCTTGATTTTGCATTTTGAACCTCGCTATGGTCAGAAAAATATGCTGGTCTACTTGGGAATTTGTTCATTAATGGGCTCACTTACGGTACTTGTGTTTCACCAATCACCCTGATTCAAGCTTTATATTGATATTGTAATGCACAGACTAACTATATGCTAACTAAACTATTCAGGTTATGAGCACAAAAGCCATAGGAATTGCAATCAAGCTTACATTAGAAGGAATAAGTCAAATAAAGTATCCTCAAACTTGGTTTTTTCTTTCCGTGGCTGTCATTTGCATCATTACACAGTTGAACTACCTGAACAAGGTGAGTCTTGGATAGTTATGAAATTTAGCCCCATGCAACCGGTAATCGAAAACATAAATCATTTTTGCTAATCTTGGATAGTTATGATTCTTGGTTTCCTTGATTTTGTTGACTAATCTTGAACATTTTTGCTATATGGAACTGTGTTTCAGGCACTGGATACGTTCAACACAGCTATTGTCTCTCCCGTACATTATGTCATGTTCACAACTCTGACTATTATTGCTAGTGTGATAATGTTTAAGGTATCATGACATATTCATATTCTTTGCTTCCTTTGGTGCTATATGGAACATCTTTTCGTTGAACTACAGAAAAAGCTTGACTTATTTATTGCTTTAATTTTCCGTGCAGGATTGGTCTGGTCAAAGTGCAAGCAGCATAGCCTCTGAGATATGTGGATTTATCATTGTTCTTTCAGGAACAATCTTACTGCATGCGACAAGAGAACAAGAACAATCTAACAAGCGAGGTACAAATTATGTCACTTTCAATCAATTGAGCACACCCAATTGCTAATAATCAGTCTGTTTGTTGTTTGAAGTCTGTGCATTACAGTTAGTTAACTTTAGATATTCGGGCCAAAAAATCCTCGAACTAAGACTCATGATTGTAGCTTCTATTTGCTACCTAATGACTATCAAATGTCCCTTTTCTCTTATTTCGTGTAATTATCAATAATCCATCCATGGACTCTCTTGGTAGCACATGCAGAGTGATTTGGTTACACCTGATACGGTGATGTTTACTATGCATTTGATGCAGGATCCTTAACATGGTACATTGGTGAAGACTTGGTGAAGGGCATTGAAGATGAACGCCTGAACCTTATTATACACAGTTCAGATTACGTTGACTAGTAACTTTTTGGGAGGTTGATGTAAGAGAACCTGTTCTCCTAGCATCTTCCAACAATGCAAAGATGAACCTAGTGGGTTCATGATTTGGAGCATTTCCAACTTGTCATTTAAGCAATGTAGGAACTATCTCATACAATGTGATTTAAGCAAATCCTTTTCAAAATAAAATTGGGATTGCTGCCAGCCTGCCACATTGCAACACTGCAAAGTGATTTCGTGGTATGTTTTATCACCACGATAGCCGTTCCAATTTGTTTCTTCTCAGTTTTTTTCTTCTTTTCTGTAGAATGTTAGTTCGTATTTGTTATTCAGCTACCAGATTCTATAAATTCTTTTATTGGATAGGTATTGACATGTTGGTTTCTGGTATGGAATTTCAAATTTATTGTTATGATTATCTTTTGTAGCAACTGTAGATGAACTTTTTTTTTAGAAGCAAATAAGAGACAACCTGTTGGTAATGACGCTTATGTGCAGAGAGTTGGCATAAAATCACAGAGGTGATGATGCTAAAATTGAACTATCCGTCACATAAACTATGTATCTATTCTTAGAATATTGCAACTACTGGAATCAAACGTAATTAAACTGAAAACTGAAGAGTATTCATTTATCATGAATCTAGAAGGTCTCACCTACATCGGTGACTCCCTTTGTTACAAAACTTGTGTCTCTCTTATTAACTCAAAATGAAGTCCACCTTTTGCACAACCAATTTCAATTGTGTACCCCTGTGTTTTGGTAATTTTCCACCACAAACTAATTTTTCAAATTATAATTCTGATAAATGATAAATATTTTTGTTCTAGAAAAACCTCTTGGATAATCCCCTTATGTTTTGGTACCACTATTGCAATATTCTTATTTTTGAAGAGCTTCTCCCATAGACTTGAATCAATTATGTAGTTACATAAATATATTAGATATTGTCCTCTCTCAATTGTTATAATTGGTGATTTACATGTAATTTTATATATCAAAATTACATAATTTTAAGTATAAAAACTAAAGAAGTAATTAAACAGGAAAAGAATGATGAGTGAACTAACAGGTGTTGGTCCTTTTTTGGCGTAAGAAATAGCCATCTATTCTGTCACATAATGAATGAATGAATCTGAACAGTAGTGTGGAACTAATAAATCCAGGCATTGACATGTGATATTGTGGTTGGCAAGAAGAAAATTTTGTAAAATTTGAAGCAAATACAGTTCACACTCACACACTAAGGACCTTATTTTTCCAGACACTTGTGGACTCTGTTCATTAATTGTGGTGGCTACCTTCACGGCTCACTAAATTCTCATCACTGCTATGCCAACGGCTATCACAACTTTCCCCATCTCTCCAACAATAATCTAAATCTTACATTATCCTAACTTTTCTTTTGTTACACAATTTCTAGTAATGTATCTGTTTTAAATTTAATAAGAGATACTTTTTTTAGAATTAATTTTTTTTTATAATCAAAATGTTGTTTAAGATTTGAAATTTTAAATTTCATATCATGTTAAATACTTTAATAAAAATATTTTATATGATAAAAGTTTCGAATTTACAATACAGCACGTCATAGCTCTTGCACGTGTCCTTCCATAGTTTTCGCCCATGAAGGAACCCCTAACCCCCCATCAATAAATGAAGATTTGCGTGTTGACTGTACTACATTACTTAGAGTTAAATTATCCTGTAAATAATCATTTATATTATTTTCCCATAAGCATTGAAGATGGGTATCAAGAAATTTATAATAATTCACACATTCTTCATTCAGTTGAGTTAAAGCTCTTATTATATAAATTTTTTTACCTTGAAAACTTGTTTCTAGTGCTACTGACCTAATCAAACAAGATTAAGGAAATAATCAATTTAGTTTATAATATTGAATTTATCTTATTTATATATATTTTTTCTCGTAATTAATCTTGTCATCGTTACTCCTTTTGTCTCCTAAATATTTGTCAACAAATTATATCACCTTATATAAATTATAGGGGTATTTTAGTATAAAAATAATGGATGAAAGGGATATTATGAATTGAGACTGGTAAAAAACAATTACACATGACTTATAATTCTTTTAAAATAAATATTACTTCTAATTTGATACTTATAAATAGGAATATATACATATTAAGTTTTTAAATTTATAATTGTTTTTGTTTGAGTCTTCAAGTGAAGATTTTACCTAATCAGTCATAATAGTATCTTTTACATGATTAGCTGGAAAATTTTAAACAATTTAGAAACTAGGTAACTAGGTTAATCATGAGTTGTATATTGTTCATGGGTCTTTGAATTGCTTAAAATTGTAAAATAATTGTCATCGTACTTTATAACGGGGATCTACGTTTATTTTTTTGAAATTCTGACCTACAACTTAATTAGAAATTATTGTAAGTTTACAGACCTAATTACAAACTATGAATCCATTTAAAATTTATATATAATTTAAAAACTTTCAAATTAATTTAACGTAATTTAAATAGTTCAATAATAAAATTTTGTCAACAAGTTTTACAATCAATGAAATGTCACTCTTTAAACAATATAATGATAGTGACATATTACTAAACAACTCTCTGAAAATTGTAAAAAAAGACTATACAACATGTGAAAATAGTTTTATTTTCTTAAGAAGGAAAAAATACTCTCTTTTTTATATTCACAAACCATGTATATTAAATTCAAATTATAACAGATGAGGAAATTATAACATGCTTATATTTTGTATATAGTTCTAGTTGGATACTAACTAGCGATTTAACATTAATGAATATCGTACTGCCCCTACATAGTTTGAATCCCATTCGAAATGATTTGGTACAGCATTAAATGCAGCAGTTGATGGTTGGAACTCAGAAATGAGAGATCATTTAGTGTTCATTCGCTTTTTTCCTCACTTCAATTCAACTATTTAAGTGTTCCTCACACTTTGATCTCACCAATACATTTCTTTCTTCCTTGCATTTGCTTTTGCTTAGCGGCTTCCATTCCAGCATTCATGGATTTGCAAGAGAAGCTTTTCATAGCAGCACTTCTCATTCTTGCCGCGGCCATTCAAGAAACACATGCAGACACTATGGTCACTGGCACTGTCTTCTGTGATCAATGCAAAGATGGACAGAGATCCCTTTTCGATTATCCTGTTAATGGTGAGTCAGATCTAAGTCCTAGATTTTGTTCTTGTCTCTATTGATGGCGTATTCACAATATTTCTGAATTATGTTTTGAAAAATGTTTTACACACGACCTTTTCTTACAGAATTCAAATGGTGCTGGGTGACAGTTAGATTTAGTTTAAAAAAACATTATTTTGTCGAACTCTTGAAACCTGTTAACTTTAGAGTAGTTAAATATATTAAAGGCTACATAAGATTCATTTGTAATTCACAGTTCATGCCTTTTACCCTCTTAATTTACAAATTGTTTTGAGATTGTTTATATATAAACTCATATAATGATTTATACAGCAATATTTTCTATTGAAATGTTGTCATCAGTCATTTACTATACCTTACATTTTTCCCACTATTCATGTACACCAATTAATTTTCTCTACTTTTTGTCTCCCGTGCTACATCTTGTGAGGTGAAAGAAAGCTATTTTTTTTTTTCCTGCTTGGGATAAAAAGTATGCACAAGTCAACACCTTTATTCTTTCAATAAATGACGTTTGAAAATATTACAGGTGGCCAGCTGGTAATTTAGATGTTCAATAAATAATGTGGTCACCATCAATTTGATTATTTTTAAAGATGAATATTCTTAAATTTCTTTTGCACCCTCTTGCTTGCTACAGGTGCAAAAGTAACTCTGTCATGTGCTGACAGTAATGGGGAAATTATAATGTCAAGAGAAGAAACAACCAATTGGTTTGGAAGCTATACGATGAGGTTTGATGGTGCACCCGACTTGAGTGGTTGTTCAGTCCATGTCTCAGGAAGTGGGCAGGGGTCAACAGGTTGTGGTGAAGGGGCTGGTCCTTCCCAAAGTCCTAAACTCATGTTTAGGATGTTTGACATGGAGATGTATACGGTGGATTCTCTCCTTGCTCAGCCTTCACAACCCATGCAGTACTGCTCAAGAACTTCCAACCCAGTCCCAGCACCAGTCACGCCACCCAAGTCTACTCCACCTTTCAAGCTACCTCCAATGCCACAATTCCCTCCATTACCATCACTACCACCACTACCATCACTACCACCTCTACCACCAGTCATCTTTGCAGAAGCTTCAGCATGTCCATCAGAGTAAGTTTATATTTGACTAAACAAATTGAAGTCGCAATGTCACTATTTAAATCAAGAAAAGGGGCATGGGAGAACTTAATGTGCTAACATACATTTATGTAGTCGTTCTAAAAATCATAATCGTATACTACTTTGTGATTAGCTAAGTTCAATTGGTTACATGTACCTTCATAAACAATTTTAATTACAATGTTTAAGGGCATCGATAACTTTGTAAATTGTCAGGAAGTGGACAATGTCAGAATACAAATGCTACTGGAGGGGTGTGAACCGGGACACTAAAGTAGCAGTGGCTTTTGGAATGGTTGCGGCAAGGAGATATGGAACAGACATTACACTGTGGCATGGGTTGCAGGGGAAAGGAGACCCTTACAGGACTCTTCTCAGAGAAGGGATCACTGCACTTCTTAACTCCTATAACAGCTTTCAATTCTCTTATCACCCTATTGGGGTGGTGGAACACATGAATTTGGCTTTGATGGGTTCAACTAGGAGTGTCCTTCTTACTGCTCTACGCTTCAAGAGGGCCAATTCTGGTGCTGGGAATGTCACCTGCAAATTCACCACTTGCAAATAATTTACAGTCTTCTTCCCATGTAGCAAGTTTGGAAAGGATTACTTTTGGGGAATAATCAGTTTTATTTCAAAGGTTCTCCCAGAAAACTTTTGATAAAAATGCACGATAGAAAATTGAATACTCTTCAATAGGTTGTCTTTATCTGTATTCTATTTATGGAGGTTGGTGCTGTATGGTCTTTTACCTACATAGACACTTGTAATAGCAAAGTATTTCCTTAGGCTTATATCTTTGCCGTTCTATTGGATATGGTTACAATTATATAAATTGGATGAGATTTGATCCTGTTTATATTTTATTTAGAAATGTCCATCCAATTTATATAATTTTTAAAAAATAAATAGAATGAAATATCATCCATTTTACATTTTTAAATAAAATGTAAACCAGATAGTATTCAATTCGATTTAAAAATAAATAAAATAATAAATATTTGTAGGAGAGAGAAAATGTATGTCTGTGTAAAAAAAGTAAATGTAATTATTTATCTTTAGCAATGCTACACTGCATGTAAAAAAATAATATAATCATTTATCTTTAATAATGTTGCATTGTGTGTGTGCATGCTGCAATATCTTGACATCAAGAAGATTGTATATACCTTGGTCGCTATTGGATCTCCTATCACCGTCGAAAATCACATTGAAGTTATTCTTGACAGTTTGCCTTATTAGAGTTTCTTAGTTTGATCTTGGTTGCCAGATACAAAAACATGTAAAATCTGGCTTTGGTAAAACTCCAAATT
>Ga0123340_1002949_pt1 | contig 15710 bp, 7 predicted proteins | sample SirMexnodulemix_FD_89961 | JGI IMG/M metagenome (GOLD analysis project Ga0123340, IMG submission 89961) | Root nodule microbial communities of legume samples collected from Mexico - Siratro Mexico nodule mix | ecosystem: Host-associated > Plants > Roots > Nodule | place: Mexico: Nepantla... | reverse complement strand
TTATAGCTCTGTTTTTAGTATTTTTTTTAATTTTTAATATAATTCATATAAAAGATCAACATTACAAAATTTAATTAATACATATTTTATAATAAAAATTAAAAACAATAAAAATAATAAAAAAAAAACAAATTCAATGTAACAATAGTTTAAATTGAGAAATAAAAAAAATTCTAAAAAATAAATAATTAAATTTTATTAATGCTTATTACATTAACTCATTTAAGTAAAAGTAACTTGTTAAAATAAAAAACCATATACAGTTTTTAAAATATAAATAAAAGTATTAAAAAATGTAAAATTATAATCTCATAATATATTTTAATCTAAAAACATACTTTCCTTTATATAATAAAATTTATATAGTTATATTATTTTATATTTACTATATTTATCAACATTCTACCCAGATCTCAAATCGTTACTAGCTAGCATATAAGCAAATTTTGCTAAATACACCCATTATTTACTAAACAAATTTGCAGCCAAAATTATTGTTCAAATTTTGAAAGTACACCAGATTAGTGCCGGAAAGTACTCACCATCTTTCACTAAAGGGTTTCTATAAATAAAACCCTTTTCAAAGTTGGCCAAAATCGAAAGCCATAGTTTTCTTCAGCAGTTGGGCAAATGCATGTCAGGAAAATTTGAACAAAATAAGCAGATCTGAGTTAAGAATAATTTCAGCTCAACAACAAAAGAAAAAAAAGAACTTTGTAAAACCCAAACCAAGTAAACTCCCTCAACAAAAGGTACAAAAAATATCTGAAAAAAAAATCTAAGTCAAAGAATAGGAACAAGTAAAGAAAGAATAACAGGGAGAAGATGAATTCAGGAAGAAGGAGGGAGTGAGGCCAATTCATGCTGAACAGCCTGCATGAGTAAGCTATCTTTTCCAAGAACAACAATGATGGGAGAGCCACCAATGCCACGAGCCACAGCGTACATAATCTCTGTCATCAACGACTTGAACTCCTTCCGATCCAGTGCGCCATTTCCGTCTTCATCAAACCTCTTGAATATCTCTTCATTCTCATGCCCTGCCGGAGACTCAGACCCAAAGGGCAGAAGCATCCCGAACCTGGTGCGGATTTTCTCGCACGAAAGCTTCCCATCGCCATTCTCGTCCACCATCGCAAACCACTCGTCCACGAAACTATCAAACTTCGCCTTCTCATTCAAGAACCCCGTTATGGTGGAGCTGTTCACTACCGCTACGCTCATTCTAACGATGTATTTCGGAACACCAACAATGGTTGGTTTGAGGTACGAGGAAGATAGTAGTTGCGTGTTCTTCATGTCTTGTGCACATTTTTTTATATATATATATACAAAGTGATGGTTGCCCTAAGTTCACGTTTCCAATGGTCGATTAGCCTTTATTTTAGAGTACTAAACCGCGCCAATGTGGGATTCATCGTTTTTTTCTTTTCCTTTTTACTTCAGAGGATACGATGCGTTTTCAGAAAAGAACTCCATGTATCACTTTGTTACTCCCATTTTTTAAATTTGTAAAAATATTTTTACAAAAATTCATTCAAAACAATTCACAATTTTTTTTTACGAATTTTTAATCCACAAGAACCTTTCCTAAAAAATTTCTCGCAAACAATAATGCACAAAACTTTCTTGCAAATTTTAAATCAGTGTGAAACTTTCCGCGAAATTTCGATTCACCGGTAATATTTCTTGTAGATTTCAAATTTTAAGTTTTCTCATGGTTTAATACGTTAAAAACTCACGCAGAAAATTTCTTATATATATATATTATGTATCACTTTAGCCTTCAAAATATTTTTACATTTGAAAAATAATTTAATTTATAAATATTAATAAAATTAATATTTATTTAAAAAGAAGTTTGAAAAAACATTATGCCTTTGATGAAAATAATATATTACTAGAAATTAATGCCAAAAAAAGAAAAAAAAAATCGTAGAAAAGATTTGAACTATAATCCAATTAAAAATGGATTTTGGAGTGTGATGACTAATAACAACCATACAAAAAATGGTACCAAAACACCATAAAGTTATTAACACAAATCAAACATTAAAGAGTTACGTTTCATTAATCAACAATTAAAAAAATCAGAAATCATAAATATTAGTTTATATATATACAGTTCATATTTTGCCAAAATACTAAATATGCACAAAATATATTTGATATTATTAGAATGAAACAAGACAAAAGTAACGTGATATGGGATTTCATTATTGTTCCATGTGAATACGCTAATAGTGTAGTTTGGTTTTCATACTTAAACCATACATGCTAATCGTATAATCTGGTTTTCCTACTTAAACATACACAGACCACATTATCAATCTTTGATTTTACAAAATTCACTACCAAACTAAATGTTCATTCTGTAACACTTTGATATATAGTAAAAATATACTTTAGAAACTCCCCTGGAATCACCTTGATAACATCTTTCCTCATCCTATATACAAAAATTTTGGAAGTGCTAAATATATTAAAATTTTAAAAACATTTTTTATTTATATGTTAATTTATATATATATATATATGTGTGTGTGTGTGTGTGTAAAGAAAAAATTGAGGGGGCAAAGTCCCCTCACACCACTAAGCTTGACAACGATTAATCCAATTTTAATAAATAGTAGAATGAGATTAAAAAAATATAAAGTAAAAAGAAATCAATTGGCTATTAAGTATGCAAAGTACCTAATTCAAACTAGGCAAAAAGAATTTTGGGAAAATATCATTGTTGAATTAAAAAGACAAACACGTATATCTGCATCTTCTATGAATCCTCTTTATAATAACAGTTAAAAGATCAGAATATAATACATATTATATAATTTTGATAATAAGTGATGTAATATATGTTGATTTTACATCAGTTCAACAATCAATATAAAAAATTATTGAACTTATCACATTCATGACATTTACATCAATAATAATAATAGATATAGAACGACCCATGTAATATTTCCCTCAATTAGTCTATATCAGTATGTTGTTGACATAAAATTCCGATGATAAGAACATATTAATGGCAATTCATGTCAATCAAACAATTAAATTAGATACACGCATAATTTAGTTTCTGCTTTTCATCAAAGCTTTTTATTTCTTTAAACATTATTCATTATGGATTAGAGGGCAAAGAAAGGAATCTTGGACTTTCAAAACATATTATCATTACAACATATCAGGCCAAAAATAAGACAAGGCCATGAAAAAATGACATCAGGGAATGTGCACTTTTTCTACATGGATAAATCAGAATTCACGATTACCTATACATATGTAACATAATTGGATCCGATTGTAGTATAGCCACTGAATGAGCTCTAATTAAATTTATTGATCAGACAAACTTTTGTTCTCGGTTGAACAAATGTTTATTGCTCTGAACACAAGTAGAAGTGCACATGATCATCACAGGTGAACCCATCTATCTGTCAATACTCAATATCAAACAGATACAATAATGATGCCACTCATCACTCACTGTCCACCACACTATTATTTTATAACAATGCAACTATAAAACCCTCATTATTTAATTGCAAAACTTCATAATTTGCTCTTTCTTCAGCCTGATCAACTCTCCTCTTTGACTCGTGCAATCCACACACCTGCATTATTTTGCAGATTCACCGATATTTTAGACATATCTTCTTTTCTCTTGAAGAAAGTGGCAAATTCCTTTGACAATGTGTCAGTTTGTATGCACTGCACACGTAAAAGAACTAGAGTATTTATGTTGGGTGGTCCAATTTTTTTCTCTTCTCACCAATGCCTACAAGCCTATATAGCTGACAAAACTGATCTTAGTTGAATTTAGAGGAATAGAGGAATCTCCGTTATTATGGTGACATGTTTGAATTTAGCTGAATCACATAAATAACCTTTTGTTGTCATTGTATAAAAAGAAAGTGACACATGTTAATTAATTGAATTAATCTTTACAAATTGTGTGATAGGAAAACAAGTGGCCCACTTGGTGTGTTGCCAACCAATTGGGTTTTTGATGGATTAAGCTAAGTCGATTTTGATTATGTTAACGGAATGGGTGTGATGTATAATGAAATGGTGTTTTTTGTGATGAAAGGTATTTGATGTTAGCAATGGCGTAAGTGGTAGTTGTCCCTTGATTGAAAAGAAGGAAGACAGAATGGAAAAGGAAGAAAGGCCATGGTTGTTGTTGATGTAGATTATGGTACTCATCAATGTGCCTTCGTCATCAAGAATATATATATATAAAAATCAATTCATATGGGGACAAATCCAGTTGTCACGTACTAATTTATTCTCCTTTTTAACTTTATTTTCCTTTCTCACTCACAGAGTATGCAGATAAGTTTATGAGATCGCAACTTTTGTGGCGATGCAAGGCCATGATAAAAGGAAAGTCAAGGCAGACAACTGTAAGCTAAGAGCAAAAATAAAATAACAAAAACAATTGTTTGATTCAAGTAAAATAAAGTAGAAAGAAACAAGAAATGAAAGCAAAATTATAAAATTTGATATGGAGGCAGAAATGATAATTTTTGGTTAATTATATTTGTTATTTATTGATAAATTTTTCCCCATTTTGTAGTGAAATGATACAACTAACTTTCTATGGCGTGCAGTAAGGCGAAACACGTTGGGGAAACTACTGATCGTTCCTGAAAAAACTGTCTGGTGGGAATGAAATAAGTAGGTGTGTAAACAACGAAAAAAAGATAGTAATGAGAAGGCAAGAAAAGCATCTAAAGGGTTCCACAAGTAGCATCTAAGACATATGCTTAGCCACTTACAGGGTACAATTTCAAAATTGAGTTGTGAGGTTTTCAATTAATAAAATAAAAATACCATTTGTTATTACAATGATTATGCTAAGATTAGTCTCCAATCTTTTTATTTTTCACAGTCTTCTCGTGTTGTATGTATTATTACGGTTGTTAGTTTTTATCTATTCAGTTTTTATCTTTTTGGACTTTTGGGGATAACTGCAAAGAGTATTTCGAGGTTTAAATAAGTATTCGGTCCGATTAGATATTTAATATATATAAAAGTAAAAGTTACATTATTTGTTACTTTTTTAGTTCCCTTTATTTATAAATCTTAAAATAGGCTTTTTACGAGACAATTACTAATTAGGACCCAAATTGGCTTAATTACTTTTTTAATTGAGATTTCCTGACTAATCACCGTGTGTTGTCCGGTCCTAGTTGTTTTAAAAATTAATTAATAATGACTGATGTTATAAAGTGAGAGAGATCGAGATATCAAGATCACATGTTTTCGGCATCTCGAGTACTCGACTAGGACATTGGTCGCCAACTCTTGAAAAGCAATTGTCTCGATAAGACTATTTTGACCACCATGTCAGAAGGAGTCAAACTTTTATTGGGTTTGTGATTAAAGAAAAGTTTGGTTTTCTTTGTTGCCGAGTTGTCTAATTCCATTATACCGTTATGTCATGCCACCTATTTGATACAATGGCCCTAGGCCGGTGGATTGCAAAGTGTTTCGTAGGGCTTCAAAAAATGAGTCTTGAAACTCATGTTGATTAGGGATGTGATGCATCACGTGACAAGGACCGTTCAAGGGTGACAAATCTGATGGTTTAGGTCGTTATGAAGGTTCGCCTCCCTGGCTCCCTCCTTCACTCTATTTTATCCTATGTTATTCTCAGACCGAGCTACTGTGTTTTCGTCTTATGAGGTAAATAATGTCTTTCTTTTCTTCGGATAGGTTTCCTTTGTCGGGGTCCTCGGGTGGTTCATAAAGTCACCTAAGCGGGTACTGTTGGAGGGGACAGGGCGGACAAACGTCATTGTCACCATCGGGAGAGGTCCCTTAATGGTGGTTCCGCTAGCATGAGTCGCTAATTGGTTGACATGAGCAAGAATGTCAACAATGTCGATTCGTTTCTATAAGTTAGTAATGATAAGGCCCGGGATGCCGAGAAGGCACCTCTTGCCATTCAACGCTATGACTGGGTAGATCCTTGGGTCAGCAGTGCCCTCCAAGTGTAAGACTTCATATTTTCTTAAGGTTCTAGTAAATAGTGTAGATATATTATATTCTTCCGTTGTCGACAATAGTTTTGCTCTTCGTAGGTGTTCCTCGACCGATTTAGTTTTGCTTGGTTGAGGTAGTTCGTCCTTTGATGTTTTTTTCTTTCTTTATTATTGTTTAATGAAGGACATTCATGTTCGACTTCCCATAGACGACTTTGCCATGGGGTACTTAAGGCTCTAAACATTGCTCCAACACAGTTTCATCCTAAGAGTTGGGTGTACATTCAAACATTTCTTATATTATTGTGTTTGACCTTGGGCTTGAATGCTACACCATCTTTATTCCTTCATCATTATTTAACTCGTCTGGTTAGCTAAGTAGGTTGGCTATCATCGATAAGTCAGTCAAGAAATTGTTTGTTAGAGTCGTACACCTCTTCCTATAAACATTTTAAGAATGGTTAATTTAAGGTATTGATTAAGAGGGGGTCGGTCTTATATCTATAATGACGATACCCCCAATTTTCCTTTGTACCAAACTAAACATTATGTTCGGTACCATGTTTGACCGAGATCATCCATGACTAACTAAGACTTGACGACTCTGGATATCCTAGACCAACTCCCTCTTAAAATCTCTACCGCAAGTCTACTCGGCACTTTCTGGTCACCGGATCCAATTTCTGATGTTGATGGTATGCCTCCCCCTTCTCTCCCTTTACTTTGTGGTTTCAGTTAAGTATGGGTCAATCTTTGTGCAGAGATTATAATCGAGACGAATTCTCCTAGTGGCAAGGGTTTCTTCAAATATCTTTTGAAGAAGAGGCAACATGGGACATCTGAGAAGGACCATCCTGAGGCGCAAGCGGTGACAGAGGAGGTGGTGTCGATCACTATTGTTCCGCTTATTGAGTACTGCCCTCCTTCTGATTCTCATCGCCACAAGAACAAAGAGAAAATACATAAGTCATCTTGCTGACACTCTAATAAGTTGTCCTCTCAGCCATGAGCTAAGCGGCTTCAGCCCTCTACGGATGCAAGTGCAAGCTCTTCGGCTATGGACTTCCTAAGCCAAGGTGTTATAGTTGTGACCCGAGTCTCAATTGAGTTGATTGACTCGAAGAAAGAGCCTAACGTCTCGTCTTCAGCCGTCGGGGTTATTACTGACCCACATTGAACACTAAAATGTTATTACAAGGCCGGATTTCTCCAAGATTAGCTCACAATCTTTCTGATCTTCTCGGTCTTCTTGTCTTCTTTACACCATTACAGTCATTAACTTCTATCTACTCAATTTTTAGCTTTTTAGACAGGATAATGTTGACATCTTTTGGCAAATATACCAAGTTAATAAGTAATATAGAGAAATAAGTACAAGTGTCGAATCCACAGGGAATGTTATTAGTTGAGCTTCAGCAAGTTAGTACCTTAAGCAAAAAGCGTTTAGGGATTAAATACAAAACATATTACAGTGAAGGTATTGAGTTGTAAAAACGAATAGAAAACAGAGTATAAATGCAGTAATGGAGAACTATCTTGGGATTGAACTCATTAACTCAACTCTTTGTATTCTTTACTATAAAACATTAATATCATATAGTTATTCCTTGACTCTACACAAATAAAATTCATTCAACCTAATTCCTCGTGTATTGAAATCATAGGTTATCTTGCATGATACTGTTTTCCCAACTTTCATGGAGTTTTAACTCGCATTAAGTTTAGTTGCTTAATACAACCATTACAATGTAACCCATTTCTAGTGTTGCACGATTATAGGTATTCTTAATGCTTTTCAAATCCCAAAATTACTTCCCAGTTAATCTTAAGATTTTCAGTTCAAGAAATCATGCGCATATGATTCAAACATTAGGCACACAAAGAGAATACAAGTCTGAATAAACCATATATTATCAACATAAACAACAAGAATACAAATAGTGTGAGAAAATTACATTCTATCGCAAAAAAAAATGAACTTAGTTACTTATGACAGTCATGACAGTCATGCATACAAGGAAATTGCTTCTATACTACTGTAGCCGCCAGCTCCTTTCCCAAGGAAGATTCTTTCTTCTTTTATACCTCGTACCAAAATTAGGATATTGTGATTGCAGGTCTTTAGTGAATTCTAACCCAGTTAGTTCATAATTGATGCTTAAGCACTTTGTCACTAAGAGTTCCCTTTCTTCTTTTGTGTACTTTATTTAAAGCTTGAATGTCTTTCTTTTTCAGGTTCCTCTTCTTCTCTGATTGGTCTCCAATCTTCTTAAAATTTTTTGTTTATCAATTTGGAAATGACAATACATGCTTCCATTAATTACAAAATAATATATAAACATTAAATATTTATTCTCTATAATAAAGATATCAAACTACTCAAAAATATAGTTGAAAAGAATGAAATTTAGCCTTTTATCAAAAAGTATTACACTCATATAAGAATTTAATACGATTTGATATTCATAATATAAAGATAATGTGGCATTACCTATTACTTCTTTAGTTTTCTTTATTTATGTCCTACAATGGAATTCTCACCCGTCAGTTGCTAATTAGGAACTAAACTAATCCAATTCCTTAATTGAGATTTTACGATTAATCACCACATGTCACCTACTCTTAATTGGTTTAGAAATTAACAACAGATGTTACAAAGTCACGGATATCCAGATACCAAGATCGGGTGGTTTTGTACAACTGAGGTACTCGGGCACGACGCCATTCATCCAATTTCGATGAACTATTTAAAAGTATCTATTAGCATAATGTTTTAGATATTGAAACGCGACAGAAAATGGGAATCTCGGGATGAGAATTGTAGGACATTGGTTGTTGTAATTTGAGCTGCAACTTTTCACAAATGGATGAAGGACAGAAATTGTCACGGGGAATTATGTAAGAAAATTAATACATAAACAATAAACTTAAGATAACACAAACTATACAAAGTGATGTTTCAAAGTACGTGATGTCATTATTTCTGGAATATATATAAAATATATGTATTAATGTGCGCCCATATCTAAGAGTCACTTGCACGTAACTCATTTTGGAGACCGCAATAATTCGATTTAAATTCTGTTTAACTTTTTGACAGCTTTATCTAAAAAGTCATAAATAGAGTTTGCATACCAAATTTTATGAATTATATTCTTTTGTAGTTTTTCATACTTCTGTATAGAAGTTATTAATAAATGATAGGTCAGTTATGCCAGAACAATGAGTCTTTAAAAATTTTACGGACTAATAAAATAAGTAATTATCAATGTTACTTTATCTTTTTTTATTATTTAATTTTAAATTAAATTATTATAAAAAATGATTAAACTTATAGTATTTGTTAAAAAAATAATGAAAGGCATTATGAGAATGTTAAAAGTGAAATTTGATTTCCCACTCTTTAACTCCAGCAACAGCAGCTAACTGAATACCCAATAACTCTCATTTATATTTGGATAAAAGTGTCCAAGAAAATTGTTGAAATTATTTTGGGTACAGAATAAATTATTTTAGAAAAAATAAATATCCATCTTTACATTTGTGAGAAGAGCAGAGAAGGTGGTGGAATTTTTACAGAAGACTGTGGGGTCCACTTCCGAGGAACTCCTTCTCAACCTAAACCTTTTCACTCACTCTCCTTCCTTCCCTTTGAATACATAAATGCCAAATAAAGAGAATTTACATTCATTGACTCTTCAGTATCAACATAATAATAGTATTTCATTTTTGTTATTCTGATGGAGAAATCTCTTGTTGGTTCATGTGTGCTTGTCGGGTAAAAGCAACTACACACACCATAGGAGAAAAAAAAAAAACTTTCTTTTCCCCTCTTAACTTTAATCAGTGTAGAGTAACTCTCACAAATCAGCCTTCCAAGTTCCACCCAGTTACCATTTTCTTCCACATTGTCCCCGTCTTTTATTTGGCTTGTCACCGTCCATTTTTTTTTCTCTGTGCTAATTGTTAAACCATAATAGTAGGCACAGAATAGAGTCATACACACTCTACTGTTATTATTGTTTTTGTTTTTGAAAAAAAATCAATTCTAGGAGATTGATTTGTGGCATTGACAGTGTGAAACAAGTCTGCTTTTTGTCTTCTTCTCTGTGACCCCCTTTCACTCTCTACATTCCTCCAAATTTGTCTTCTACTTGCACGCGCCTCTTGCGCTCTTCTTCTCTCAAAAACAGATAGATAGAAGCATGGGTTCCAATCTCAGACCCCATCTCTTCAACACTCTCTGATATGCCTTGTACTGAATCTCTGATCCATCAAGGTAACACTCTCTCTTAGCTCTCTGCACCTTCTGCCTTATCCTCAGATATATATATACAGAGGGTGTGTTTATGTGTGTCTGCGAGAGAGAGAGAGAACCTTTGTTGTCTACTTTTGTTCTGTTTGCCAAAAAGGTTCCAAATTGAACTCAGTTGTGGTTGGTTGCTGTTTGAGGAAAGAAAAATGAAGGACTTCCCTTCATGCTTCGGTGAAAATGCAGTTCAGGTTGCAGATTCTTCGTCTTCAAACGCCAGCAAAACTGCACAGAATCTGGTTATCTGCGTTTACCAATGCCGGATAAGAGGTAAGTGCTGCTTGATAACCATCACGTGGAGTAAGAGCTTGATGGGGCAAGGGCTTAGCGTTGGGATCGATGATTCTTCAAATCAGTGTCTGTGTAAGGTGGATATCAAACCCTGGGTGTTTTCCAAGAGGAGGGGTAGTAAGAGCTTAGAGGCTTATTCTTGTAAGATTGACGTGTATTGGGACCTTTCTTCTGCTAGATTTGGTGTTGGTCCTGAACCCCTGGAGGGGTTTTATGTAGGAGTAGTTGTAGATCGGCAAATGGTTCTCCTTCTTGGAGATTTGAGGAAAGAGGCTTTCAAGAAGTCCAGTGCCATCCCGTTACCCTCTAATGCAGTGTTTGTTGCCAAAAAAGAACATGTTTTTGGCAAGAAGATGTTTGGTAATAAGGCTGTGTTTTGTGACAATGGCCAGATTCACGATCTTGTCATAGAATGTGACACTTCAGGGGTGTCTGATCCGTGCCTTATCATTCGCATAGATAGCAAAACGGTGATGCAGGTGAAGAGGCTGAAGTGGAAGTTTAGGGGAAACCATACCATCTTGGTGGATGGCCTTGCAGTTGAAGTTTTCTGGGATGTTTATAATTGGCTCTTTGGCACATCTCTTGGAAATGCTGTCTTTATGTTCAGAACATGCATTTCCGAGGAAAAATTGTGGGCTGGTCAACCCCTTTCTGATGCAAATGTAGTGCAGTGGTCGTTCTCTCAGAGGTTTTCCGAGACCAAGTCACAAGGTCTTGGCTTCTCCCATATTTTATACGCGTGGAAGAACGACTAAAGTTGTGGAAATCCACCATACTAACAGACCATTTAGTGAGTTGTGGGTTATCAATCAAGGATGTGATTGTTTTACACTTTGATTAAAGATGAGTACTTTTGTTGTATCGTTTCTACCCTTAAATTCATACGTCAATATATCTGTGCATTTGAACAGATCATGGACATTTTTTTTCTCCAATTGGCTGTATATTTATCTTCAAGTGTTAATTTTATGATATCTTTATTACAAAAAACACTTTGTCCATAGTTTGTTCTAATTTATACTAGTACATATTCTCTTAATTTCTTATTTCAGATATAAACCTGCAAAATACTAATGCTCATTGTCTGCTAAGAAGGTAGAGTAACAAGTCAGGGCTAGTTGAGGTTGAAAAGGAAGGTAGCATGTGAGAGAAAGAGATCGATGAATTAGAATGAATAATGATTTACTTTTCTTCCTGTATTATAATAATAATCCACAGAGCTTTTACTATTTCAGGAAACTAAGATAGTCTGAATATTATCGGGCTATGGAATTAATCCTTCTGTCGGTGGAGTATCCTACTCTGATGTCTGATAATTAGCAAACTGGGCATGAGATTCTGGCTAGGTATCTTGCTAGATATTGATTTCTTTATTATTCATTTTCGTACTGAGAAACCAGGTATCTTTCTATTTACCATATGAAGATGAATCGTGGCTTGTGATTGATGTCTTTACTCAAACTATCTTTTAATCAACCTGAGGACATATTAACCTCTGATTCGTGACTCCCTATATTAACCTCTGATGTTCCATTTTTACCTGCATACCTATTATTCTCCTTCACAGCTAAATCCAGGATTTTGTTTATTTTATCCTGCAGCCTGTCTGCTGTTTGATTCTGTCATACAAATTGTGCAACAGGAATAAGTTTATTAGTTACTAGACAGTTATAATTTCTTGTAAGACACTTGGCTGCTATTTCACATGCCAAACTCATACGTAAGAAATATTCCACTATCTAAACAGAATAGAAAACTATACTACTGTTATTTATTTATACCCTATCATCTCTAGTTTTTGTTTTACTTACATTACAGCTCCTATGTTTTCCTCTATATTCCATAAAATAACTTTTCAGCAGTATTGATCTTCCAATGTGACTATAGATGCTGACTTGGGAAGAACTTTTTAATGAACGCTTGGTTGAACTTTTCTCTCTTATGTAAAGGTAATGAGCAAATACATTATGCATGTATAGGAGATGTTAAGAGAAGCTGCTCATCTGTTCCCAATTCATAGTTTTTCTGCTTTTTAGAAGCCTCACTGTGAGTTTGGTAGATAATGGTGTTGTTATTTTGGAGATTGTATATAGTGTTGTCCTTAATGAAATAAGTAAATCTCTTTTGACAATGCATCTTTTTTTATCCTTTTGATTTTTGCATCTTTGTTCTATATTCAGTTATTCACAAATTGTGGCATGAAATAAATTTAAACGGATGATTTGAAGTCTTCTAAAAGTCACTTAACTGCTTGTAGATTTGAAGTATTGGGAACTTGGTGTGAAAGTACCTGATGTTTTATGTTGCTCTGCTTTGACTGTTTTCATGTGCTAATACTTAGGCAAACTCTGCGCATGGTTCTGCATTATTTGTGCTCTTAAATAGTGCATCGAGTACTGTTAATTTTTTATGCATACCCTTGTTGTGACTGCCTTGATCCCTCATAAATGAACTCATACACATGCACTCATGCTTCTAACTTGTAAGTTCCATATTTATCACTGTACGGTTATATCTTGTGTCATTACCAATTTTGGCCATGGTCCTACTGCTTTCAATTCTTGCTCCGATCAGAGGATACCCTTTTTTGTGCACGTTATCTTTGAGTTTAATTTTGATGTATTTAATGTTCTTCGTGTACTACCACTGATGTTAGCTATGGATCCGGCTGCAAGGTAATAAAGATGGAGCAATATGGCAAAGTCTATCTTGCATTGCTCTGAGGAATAAATTGGTGACTGGTACACTGGCTTACAGCGTTTTGGATAGAGAATTTGAGGAGGATAATTTGGTAGTAATTAGAATCCTTTGTCTAAAGAAAATAAAATTTGATAAATTTAAATTATTTTATCAAAACTTTGAAAAATAAATAATTTAAAATAAAATTTGTTTAAATTTAATGTACTTGAATATGGTATAAATTGTATAAAATTTCAAATCCGGTTACAAAATTTGGCACGTATGTTCTGAAATTTGCCACGTACTTAATACTTAAGACCGTGTATACCACGTATGATGTTCCACTTTCCCGTTTTGGAAGATGTTTATATGAATGGTTTGGTTATGTTGAGACCAACACATCCATAACAATGCTTCCACACCAAGTGAATCTAACATGATAAACCAATTTTGTGTTCTAGACAAAATGCACATGAGATGTCATTATTCATTTGCACCATGTTCTTTCTCCCTAATTGATATCTTCTTAGAAGCCTAATTCCAAATAATCTCCATATGAAAAAACTGATTTTGGACGAATTTTGTTATTCCACGTTACTTTATATACACTTTCCAACGTACTATCAACTATATATGCTGATTATTAGACTCTTCTTTCAAAATTCACTCTATCTTCTTCGCAACATTTTGACCTTTCTGGTTCTAATTTTATATGTAGAGTTTACAATAATGATTTTTCTCTTTTAAAGAGTTATCCTCTCTGCTTGAATATTCATTCACATATATCTCTACCCACCTTACTCACTGCCTAGATCAAAACATAAGTATTCATCCAAAATGATTAATGTCTTGACCCACTTTAGTTAAATATTAGGAGGGGATCCTCACTCATCAACCTCAAGTCAAATACTTATTAAATAAGTCAGATTAAGATTTTGAAAATCATAAAAAATTATAAATTTCATATTTTAAGTCATTTAAGTTTTGAATATATCTATATAGATAAAATATAAGACCTATAATACTGTTATTATTATATTATCATTTTTAGTATAATATTTTGATATTTATATATTTTTATTAGTTTATTTAAAATTTACATTCATTCGTTTCTATATAAGTTCAGATTCATTAAGTTATTTAAAATATGTTGTATAAAGTAAAATTTTAAATAAACTTGTTTGGCAAGTCGAAGTTTTAAAAAATAAGATTTAGCTGTATGAAAAACGGGGCTTGTATATGTGTATGCGTGCATGTTATATCAAGTTGAAGCCTTTAATTTAAAGAAATACACAGCCTTACCTCATCCTTTTCCCATATCATTTCCTCTAATATTCCTACCCAGCCACTTGATCCACTTTTTAATTGCTTAAAATTGAATATCAAAATATTAATATTAATAGCTTTAAAATTAAAATAAAAACTATTTAGTGATTTTTACCTTTTAAATTAAAAGAAATGATTAAGATAAGAGTGGAAAAGAAGAGGGAAGAGGAAGTAGGGAAGGAGAAAAAAAAAGTAGGGAAGGGAATTAATGAAAAAAAAAATCATTAATTTCCTTTCAATAATTTTTTAAATTCTTTTTTATATATAATTGAAATGGTTTTTAACTATTTAAGAATTTTCTTAAAAACGCATTTACTTAGAACTTCACTGTTTAACGCCTTCTTTACTAAGACTTTTTGGGCTAAGACGAGTTCAGGGCCAGTTATATATTCTCAACTTCCACAATTAAACTTTATGTAGACTTTTCAAAAGTTTTCCAGATTAAAATAAAAATAGCCTTTTTATCCTTCTGTTTTGAGTTCCTCCTTTACAGTGGAAATTTTTTAAACAGATATACTATTTTTATAATTATTTTTTTCCCGTGTTATCCTTTTTACTATATCACCAATTTAATCACACATATTCTCTCTTTTCTCCTTATTTTTTTACTATACAAAAAATTTATAAAAGTAGAATTTTTTTTTTTTTTTTTTTTTTAATGATGGTGTGGTACACAAAAGGAGAAACTGACAAACAAGAGTAACTTTTTTTAATGGGCACGCAGAAGGGTGCCTATTTTTTCCACCTAACTAAAAACAACACTTTTAGAAAATAAAAATAAAAGAAAGAAAGAGTAAGACATCAGTGCATGTTTGATAAAAAGGTTCAACTAATTAGTACACGAAAACTTTGAGAAAACCTAAATATCTTGTCGTCAAAACTCAGAAAGAATAAACCGGTATGAACATGTAATTGAAAGATGAAAGTTATAAAGATTCATTTAAAATTTCAAACATAAAAAGATCTATGTGAACTGAAAAAAAAAAAAAAAAAAAGTAAAAAAAAGTTAATGAAAAAAAAAAATAAAAAAAAATAATTTAAAATTTAAAAAATAAAAAAATCTATGTGAACTGAAAAAAAAAAAAAAAAAACTGTTAGAACAATTT
>Ga0123340_1002941_pt1 | contig 15724 bp, 5 predicted proteins | sample SirMexnodulemix_FD_89961 | JGI IMG/M metagenome (GOLD analysis project Ga0123340, IMG submission 89961) | Root nodule microbial communities of legume samples collected from Mexico - Siratro Mexico nodule mix | ecosystem: Host-associated > Plants > Roots > Nodule | place: Mexico: Nepantla... | reverse complement strand
GGCTAAAGTATTTATTTTCTAATTTATTAAAAATAAGTTCACTTGGATTGCCATTTACTGAAAAGGATAGAAAAATAATTGTAAGAAAACAAATACAAAACGTTGAAAAAAAAAACAAGAATAACTTCTAAAAATTAGACAAGTAGAGAACAACTCTGTCGCATACTTAAAATAGTTGGCATAGACTGCCATCATTTACAAATCATTAGAATTATTATCATGTGGTAAAGACAACATAAGAACTTTAATATTATAGAAAAAATTATATTTTTTTTATAAAAAAAAATCCCAAAATATTCCGTTTTTCTTAATACTTTTATATAAAAGAAATTATATGATATATTAAAATATTAAAAACAGATATATTATTGCTTTGATACTATAGTTCTAGTTCTAACCAGAAGATGTGACATTGGTCCACAAATTTTACATGAAAAGAATTTACATAATAGATGAAAAGGTCAGTAAACAAAGAAGTTTAGTTAGGTAAAAGTAAACATTAATTCCCTGAACACAACATACCCCATATGCATGGTATCAATGAAAATCTCAATAATTGCCACAAGTTCTAGCTTTATCAGACATTACATATATTTTCTCAATGGAAGCAATAGTGGTGGACTCAGACTTAAAGGGATGCCATTATTTCTACCTTTCAAAGAAAGGGTTCACAAAAGTTAGTGGATAATTTGAACTTTGAACCTTTATGGTCCACTGAAGTCAAGGGGCTCTTTTCTTTCTCTTCAGCCAAAAAAAATTACAACACAAACAACCATGAGCATGGCACAGAAATAGGTGAATATCATTGTTCCCTGTGGCCATGGACCCTATGCCCTCCAAAACCAGAAAGCCGCAAGGTTTTTGGGGAACTGGACCTATGAATGATTATGAGTGTTACTAAAGGAAATACAGGCTTTAATCTCTGTCACATTCTAAATATGAAATGCTACAGTCGTGGCTTAGGACCCTTCCTTTTAGGAATATCTAATGCATCATAATGACCAAATCCGTGGTAGAGAACTCTAATTGGGTTTTCTTTGCCGTATTCTTGGCCATACTCAGCAATTGATATCAAGCCACCAGCCTCCTCATCATACATGTACACAGTGATAGGCATCCTGCAAAATGGACCTCCTACATTAACTGTGTATAGTACATGATTGCATATGAATTTACTTGCCCAAAAGGAAGAGAGACACTTACTGCAAAACATGTGATGCAATGAACAATTCAGGTTCACCTCCCCACACATGAGGCTTCCTTATCTGTGAAATATATGTATCAAAATCGCCTTCAATAAACCTGAAGATTTCATGGCCACTATGTTCATTAGCAAATAATCATTTATTGCTTTCATCGTTATACATAAAGCTTAATAATACATATATTGTGATTTAAGTTTAATACATTCCTCCAGAAAGTGGTATACAAGTTATACTAGTAGAAGAACAAAAAATAAATAAATAAACTAAAGTGATGTTTGAGATCAACTTAAAATGAGAATTGCCTACTGCTATAGGCAAAATACTCCTTAGGCTAGCTTTTGGAATTAAGTTTGGTTCATTTCTAATAATTGTATCAAAACCAATCATTTTTCTGTTATACTACCAACAAATATTCAGTCCTACAAATTTTAGATTCCAAATGTCTATTCATGAATGTGAGAAGGAGAGTTAACTGTCCCACATTGACTAGATATATGACCGTTCTCAGTAGAGCTAACCATTGGAGCAGCGTTACCTCTGGTTCATTTCTAGTAGTTTTAATAATGAAAAAAAAAAAAAAAAAAAAAAATTTCTTCAACAAACGGACGAACACGTAGAAAACAAACAATAAGAAAAAGATTAACTCTGTGTTTTTTTTAGAAGTTTTAAAAAAAAAAAAAAAAAAAAAAAAAAAAAAACTTCCTACACCAAGTGGGGAATCTGCTTGTACCAAAGCACACTTTAGGACAAACATGAAGATTGAAAATAAACTCATTGTTTTATTGACAGTAAAAACAGTTGTTGATGTCTCAAACATTCTATCGTATTTTTAACTGTATACATGTTATGAGGAGAAAAACAGATTGAAAGAACTGTATTCATAAAATTCCGGATCAAGACATGTAATCATCAGAATGCTAAAGGTACCAATATGGCAACTCACCATTCAGTTTCTTCCCTTCTTTTGATAAACTCATCAGCAACCTGAAAAATGAAAGACAAAAGTCAATAACATGAGGTGAGGTAAAGTAGTGACCAGATAGCTTCAACCGCTTTATTAGGAAGTTACTACAAGAATAATTTGAAATGATGATCCATCAGTAATCGATATAAGCTCAGCAATCACTTTAAATTGTTGGCAATATTGTGTCTTTGTGTTTTTTCAAATTAGTTTAGTTTCAAGGAAGTCAGGAGGAAGGTGGTGTTTTAAACTTGTTAGAATGATGCACAGAGATACATAAAACAGAGATACATAAAACATACTCTGGCTCGTAAATCATCCGCTAGCTCTCTTTGGATGCTTTCACTAGGAGGAGGCTTTCCAGACCTCAAACAGGCCCCACGAGCAACAGAGCGGAATAAGCATCTTCCATCCCCTGGTATTCCTGCTCAGCACCATAAGTTTAGTAAACATTGCAGTTATTACACACAAATGCCTAGGTTCTTATCTACATCTATTTGCTCATTATTTATGGATAAGTAAGCATGTGAATAGACTTGTATGTGTATGTATCTAGACTCTAGAGTCTTAACAGAGAGTGCAGCTCACCAATTACAGAATAGTCAGTATAAACTTTCTTCCCATGTGAGAATTTAACATTTGACTCATACTCGTTGCAGTCATTTTTCCTATTTTCTTTTTCAGGATGTGATTCGGCATGAGCAGGCTCAGAACTAGAACTACATACAAGTAACCCAAAAATCAAGCCAACTGTAGCACATCCCCGTGGCCAACTTACTGGACCAAAATTACACTTAACTTTGTGCAGCAATTTTTGTTTGGGTAACAAAAGCCTCATATTCATACTTTGGCATGCCAATGAAATTTCATGATACCTCTTCCGAGGTACTACAGAACTAACAAATCGAGTATTTCCCCTTTGCTTGGAGCAGCATGATCCAAGGAAACCTCCTCTAATTGTTTGGCCCATAACCGTAGAACTGGACAATTTTGTGCAAACAGAAAGACCAACATGATTTATCTCTGACTCCCCAGGAAATGAACTAGAAGAAAATGAAGTGGATATTCCGCGGGAACAAAGTCCATGAATGTTACTGCTCAACAGCAGTGGAGAACGACCTTTCAGGACAACAGCATTTATTGAAGATTGACTAGTAGAAAAGTAAACACTCATGTTTACATTGCCTGAATAAAAGCCAACCATATTCATCAGAAACTATTCAAAGTAACATTACTATTTTTTATAAGAATTAATTTTTTTATCAATCCACAGTAACATTACTATAAATGTACGAATTAGCATTAATATCCCCATAACCCAATATTATAGGCCAGCTCCCAGCTTAATTCTCAAGACAATCAGCTCACTGGATTTGGTCCTTATCATGTTAATCTTGTTCATAAAATTCATATCACTTGGAAATTAATACGAAATTGCATACATATTGTTTTTCGTTTAGTCAATGGACATGATTTCACACAGTATCCGAAGCCAACAACAAAAGCATAATATTATTTTAAACTAGTATACATAAAAACAAAATAAATGTCAACTGTTTAAATTGTGGTTAGTAACTCGTTCATCTGAAGTTCAAAATGCCAGATCAGTGTAACTAAAGCTAATCGAACAGCATGATTAGTCAAAATCACACTCAACAACATAAAAATCACATTGCATAAGATAAATTGATATAAGCAACGACCATATTTTTTTTTCCATTTTTAGCCATTGTCCATGTATGTATTCAAAGACTCACTCCTATACTTTCCATTGATTTCCTGTAATTTCTGGTGTTAAAAATTCAATTTCAATATCATTACACAGAAACTATTCTATTTAACACAATTGGAGGATTACTTACATTCTATCAAGTGCTTGGGTGGGTGCTATGGACTAATGGCACTGGCAAGCAAGAGATTTCATAAAAATAAGGACAAATCTGAACATCTGGAAGGCCCAAATGTTTAAATTGTATGATTTTCTCACACCACAAACACAAGGGAATAACCAAACAGGAATGAGAATAACCTAAGGGAAACTCTTCCAAACACCTTCTAAAGTAGCACTAAATCACAACTGAAAACAGGAATCAACCATTTGATTCCCATCTCTGAATGCATCTTAGACTTGCCATTTTCCCATCCTTAAGACAATGGGTTAATACGCAATTAAGAATTTGTGAAACCCTGCAGTGCATCTTTTCTCTTATTTATCAGCTGACAATCTCTATTATCTTCAGAAATCTCTATTGAACATACTTAAACGCTTCCTCAAAAAGAGCCCATTTAACAATTAAATATAAATTTTCAAACTAAACATACAATCGATTTATACTCTATTTTTACCAACACCATTCCAGTAGAAGAAACTTCAATACTTCATTCTGAGACAAAGTAAATGTGCATCTTTTTATGAAGAAAAGTTATTCTCATTCAAGCTTGTTCCAAGATGGTAAATAAACACATAAAACTTTGAAAAGTTATATAGGTAGGTTGCTTTAGGATCCAGCTTGATGTACACTCTTGACAAAATCCACTAAATTTATCATTTTGGCTTTTCAGGTATTCACATTAGAATCACATGAACTTCCCATTTAATCCAATCCAACTTGAACCCAATTTAAGTTCTTTTCTTGATTGAACCCATATCAGTTAGTATCATCAGCAACCTTAACACTAAAATGACAACAATTAAAAAAAAAATCCACATAAAATGGGGTTTTTCATAGCATGGTTCTATCGGCAGCAGGAATGAAATGTATATAATACAATATTAATATAAAATTCAAATTCCCTATGACTCCTATTACTGCAATTTATGTATAACAAATACAATATAAAGAGGAAAAGGAAAGAAGAAAAAAAAAAAGGCAATGGAGAGAAGAACACAAGGGGTGAGGAAAAGCAAACCTGTTGAAGACAATGCAATGAAGAGTGGGTAAATGGGTTTTGGGGCTCTAATGAGTTTTGTGAAAGAGAAAAGGTAGAATCTGGAATTGAAGAAAAGAATAATAACAATAGTTGGAAGATGAAAGGGTGAAGCAAGATTTTCAAATGATGATTTAGGAAGTTCAGTATCTTTCAGCTCCTCTCTGCAACCTCTAGTTCCTTCTGGACTGGGTAATACGGGCCGGGCCCAATCTTATGGGTCGGATTTTACCCATGGGGTTTGGATTAGAGGTTCTATAAACGAGCCTTTTTTGGAAAGACAAAAACTTGTCACATAAACAAAGGCAAGTAACAACTTTTTAAAGGGTTAAATATTAATTTAATTATCAATTAATTTAAATTTAAATACGTATTTAGTCTTGTAAATATGTTTCCTTCTCTTTTAATCCTACAAATATAAAGATCATGAAAGACATCAAAAGTACCATTATCAAAATAATTGGCAGAGATTATCGTCATAGGAATAGGAAAAGTAAAAAAAAAAAAATTGTATAATTTGACGAAATATAATCTAAAATTCACCGAAGAGAGAGAGAAAAAAAAAAAAAAAGTATCTGATTGTGTGTCACTGACATCTTACCAGTTGAGTAATAATCGATGATGACATTGCTTTTTTCTTTTTCTAAAAATCACGGTTTCTATTTTGATATCCGGCGGTGTGGGACAAATGGTACTTTACTCTTCCTTTTTCCACAGGCGTGGATGCCAACAGAGATACATTCATTCATCTCCACTTTTGAATTTTGGATCGGTTCCAACGGTCACTGTCTACCCTTTTCCCATTCACAAACCCTACTCTTCTCCCTCTCTGTAAATGGGTTGGAATCTCATCTTCTGGCTCCTCATTTGTTTCCCTGCCAACATTGCCCTTCTCGCCTCCACTTTCTACCAGGTCTTCCATTTTCCCTTTGCGTACTTTCTTTTTTTCATAAAACTGTTTTTGATTTCGGACTATTGTTGTTGGGGTTGAAGGTTTTGATTCTGTCGGATTTGGAGTCTGATTACATCAACCCTTTTGACGCTTCGTCTCGGATTAACTACTTCGTTCTTCCCGAGTTCATTGGGCAGGGAGCGTTGTGTGCTCTGTGCCTCTTCACTGGCCATTGGTTCATGTTTTTGCTCACTGTTCCTGTTACTTGCTACCATGTCAGACTGTAAGTTAACTTGTTCATGTTTTTTTTTGCCAGATGAAACTGAACGCTGTGTTGTTGTTAATCACATTGTGCTTGTTTGATGGGGTATTTAGGTGTGAAGTTTTTGCTGCTGATACTGTCTCTGTGTGTGCTTATAATAATGTTATGGCTAGAAAAAGAGCTTCTTCTGTAAGCTAAAATTAACCTGTTGCCTCATCTTTTGAAGAAGTTAGTGGAAATTTTTTTATATTAGTTAGAATGCTTAAGTTGACTCTAACTCATGGTTGAGCTCAATTTAGTTTACCTTTTTCTTATTTTCCTTGTATGGGTGCTTTTAGAAAAAGATTGAGGCCCAAGAGTTTTACTTTCTTCGAAGGATTTATGTGAACTCAAAACCAAGTACTTTTGGGGCAACTTTTGTGTATACATTTTGTTTTATATTTTTTCCTACATACAACATGGATGCTTGCACAGGTTTACTTTTGCTTGGGGAATCAAAGGAGTGAAGTACATGTATGATGTGATTATAGTTGTGCATTTATACAATCTTTTGTGTAAATGGAATATTTCTCTCTTTACTGCTGTTTGAATCTGAAGTTCTGATCGAAACTGATACACCCCCCACCCACTTTGTTATGAAAGCTTTTAAATATTTTATTGTGACTAAGTAGATGAAATTCTTTAAACTCTGTTTTGGCTATGACTGTTTATTGCTTAGTTGTTTGGCTATTTTAATTTACTAGTTTACATCTGAACTTGTGAAAGATTCTGTTGAAATATTCTTCATATCTTTCTTGTCAATCTGAATATGTTATTATTCCAGAGAGGTTTTTGTAAACTCAAGAGAACAAATAGATGCTAATAAAGGCTCACAAAGTTAATCCTTAGTCCTGTTCTACAGTTACAGGAAAGTCTTCTGTGGTCTGATAGTTTTGTGAAGATTGAGCTTGTTTTCTTTTGATGATTTGATTGTTTTATCTGATGATCACATTAAACTTAGATCAAAACTATTGCTTCATCAAAACTTGATATGATTTGTTATGATCAAAACCATTGAACTTCTTCTTAATACAATGTTGGCTAATGAAGACTAGACTGTCATTGATCATACTAGTATTGAGATAAGATTGTCTTGGTTAGATTGCCTATGATCATATCGTCTTGGTCTAACACTATGGACCTAATCCTAGTAAAAGGACTACAACTAGTAACATAATAGTGATCCTTCTCTTTCTTCAATACTGCCAATGTCCATCCCTAAGCAAGGTCCTGCAAAATACAATTAGTTGGCAAGATTGTTAACTAAAATTCAATTCCTTGACCAATCAATGTGTAGATGATATTATGTTTTAAATTAAGTACATTTAAAGCATAGTGAAGGGAAGAATTAAAGTTTTACGGATCTTTCTCCCTAAAGCTTAATTTGACTATCTACCACTGAGACTGAAATGTTCCAATGTATAACTGAATAGTCATTGGGAATTTCAAGATTTGAGCACTATTCATGTGATCTGTAGCGCATGAACTAGTAATCCCCTGCAAAAGATGAAACTTGATTTGCTGGCGGAGAATATTCTGTTCTATTTGTTTTAGCTATAGAGGTAATATTCTTTCTGAAGCAGTGTTAGGTGCTGAAACTGCCTTGCTGTAAAAAAATTACTGGATTAGCAGATAGGCTGACACACAAATTTTACTACTACCGGTTTCTGCCACCTAAGCAGATTTTTTTGTCTCCCTATCAGATGTCTGAAAATATTTAATGCAATTTTATAATTTTATTGCATATTAATTGGTGTACTCATTTCATCAATATAAGTAGAATTCTCAGTGCGGCAGCATGCTTTTCCTTTTCTAAGTTATAGAAAGTTAGCAAAAGAAAAGAAAGCGAAGATATTGGCAACATTTTTGAGAATGCATCTTCCTTCAACTTCATATCATCAAGGTCATCTTGGCACCAAGACTGAACCCAAAGCATAGTCACACCTTCCATCCTCATGAAAGCTTGTTGCAACTAATCAGACAGGTGGATTTCTTACTCCTCAAACAAACTTTCAGCTCTAGTGATCCACAAAACAGGTTCCCCTATAAAATCCGGCAGCTCATCCTTCATGGCCCACTTGCCATCCATCGCTGGTAACACAGCTATCCCATGGATAAGACTCAGATTTGATAGAAACACAACAATATCATTGATTGAAAAAACAAGAACTATTGCAAATTACAGAAGAGAAACCCCTGTAATCCCAGAGCAAAGACCGTCAGAGAAGAGATGTTCCCAACCTAAGGTTCTTTAACAAAAGATACAGAATGATTTTCCCCCTTGCCATGCCCTCTTCCTATAACTACCCTGCCTCTCTAACCAAACTGGCCACATCAACTATTTTAACTAATTCTGTGTTGACCCCAGTTGGTGGGCTTTAGGCCCAAACCCAGTACTCTAGCATTGCCATACAAGTGATACAAAACCATTCTAAACTTTTTTTCAGCACTTGTATATTTTAGCCATTTATTTTCAAAATTCTTTCATCAAAAAGATTGACAAAGAAAGATGTGAATACATAGAATATTGGATTCCTATTGTAGGCTGACAATCAACATGAAACTATTCTTTAATCTTCTTGTTATACTATTTGGATCCCGACATTTTCATTGAAACTGCATTCAATCTGATTTTTTCATCCCTATTAACTGCCTTCATGATGACAAATTAGATGGAATTTTTTAAACTCCGTTTGGCTTTGTGAGGTTTACTTTTATTTTTTGGCATTGCAATTTCCTAGTTTATGTTCATGAGCTATTAATTTGTTAACTTTACTATTTGTTGCTATTTGTGTTAACCTTGTTTACTGGTTTTGTAAAGGGAAATGAATGTGTGATGTCATGATCCATGCAACTTGAGGGCTAGTTTCTTGTTTAAAAATTTTCGAACTTGTGTATGTAAATTATTGTTGAATTGTTGAATTATTTTTGGGGGGTCATATACATATTGGGTAGGAAATGTCAACAACGAAATTTTTAGTATGATGAATGAGTATGTTTGTTCTTCCATTTAGGACATATTGTTTAAACTTATTTTATGTTCTTTTTTGTCATGATTATTCCATTTCTATGATTCAGGTATGTGAAAAGAGAGCATCTTATTGATGTTACTGAGGTGTTTAGGGTAGTTAATGCCGAGAAGAAAATTCGGATAGCCAAACTTGCTTTATACTTAACGGTTCTCATTGTTACTATCTTCAGGTTTGTCACACCCTTACAATAGAACATGCTTATCTACTTTGCTTTGGCTTGTACGGTCTGATTGTTTAACACTGTATTTATTTCCTTTTCCAATTAACACCTTCCATTAGGATGCTTGCCGCAGGAAGAATAATATTCTACAATTCCAAGTTTGAAGAATTAGACATTCTGTCAAATCTCTTAGTGTTCTAAGAAAAAATTGTAATCCTCCCGAAAAATTGTAATATTCTACACTGTTCTTTAGTAAATTACTATTTATCTAATTAGGAATTTGACCATTTCAGTTGCCATGGTTTTATAGACTCATGGAATCCTGCAATTACATTTTATTGACTAGTCCCTCTCCAGCTAGATTTTCTCCTCTCTAATTCTTTTGGTCTCCAATATTGATGTAAATGTGTGTAAATTTTTTCAAGTGACCTTTGAAGTTGTAATTTCTTTTGTCATATATAACACAAGCTTACACGTATGAGAATGTATGGATCCTTGTCTAGATGCATTATGTGACCTATAAGTATTTTGTCCTCCAAATTTGAAAAATACAGACCATACCAAATGTAATTATGCAAGTTAAAATTGGAATATTTTTTTCTCTCTTTTGCTCTTGTGGTGTTTTCTTAAAATGTCCTTTCCTTCGGAAATAAAGTGGATGGTTTTGCTTCTGGTGTCTGAAATATTCTACGATTATTCTTGCAAGCTTCATTCTTCATGGCTAGATATAACTCCCTTAAGGAACCTGATCGTTAACATTTCTACCTACTTTCTATTTTCAGGCTTACACTAATCGCAGTCTACTATTTAGGCATTGAAGACGATGATGACCTAGGCCACCTTTTTTGGTAACCCACAACTTGTGCTCTGGGTAAGTTGCACCCGATTTTTGGTTGTTGGGAGGGTTCCCCTTTTGGAGGGAACTTGTGACTTTATCTGTACCATTAAATTAGGTTTACACTTAGAATTCGGGTGTTCTCAGAAATAGAAATGTTAGGCATTGAATTGAGTGAAACATTGCAAAGTTATGTATCCACATTGTTTGATACAACTCTTTTTCACTTGAAATAGCTTGTCCTGCGAAGTTTCTGTTTATTTTGAGAGATAATTTCAGTGGTACCATATTTTTAAGATGTTCATAGTCCCAAGAAATATGTAGCTTTAGTTCAAGAGTCATGCATGGTAGTGCATGTCTTTAATGGGATCATGCACTGAACCCCCCCTCTCCGGTTTCTACTTATCAATGAATGAGCAGATATTCCGCACCATGTTGACCTAAAAATGTTGAGAACATGCTCTGTTCAAAAGTCATTATTTGATGTAGGGCCCCCTTTTGCTTATCGTGATAAATTGGGCTCAAATATGCAAAATTCACCGTTCTGGACTTTATTGGGCTCTCTTACGAGGACTGGATGAGGTGTTTCTTCCTACACTTCCACGATTTTCTCACCATCCATTTTTGATGTTTGGGAATGAATAGGAGGTGATAAAAGAAACGTGTGAGGGGGTAGGAAGGGAGTGCATGGATGATGTTTAGGCTTGGGGTATTTCTTTTAACACTTCCATATCTTCTTCTTTCACCTCCAGAGGTGTGAGAAAAGTTTAAATTATTAATGGGTAGGAAACATTTTGAATTGGGTAATCTGGAAACTTACTTATTTTTGATTGCCCAATTCAAAATTCAAAATGTATTTTGCATTTTACAGTTCAGAGGCATTATGAATTATACCATTCGAAATATATTTAGATTTGAAAATGTATTATATATAGATTATATAATTTGGAAATATGTTTTGGATTACGTAATCTAAAAATTCATATTAGATTATGTAATATGGAACTTTGGAAATGTGTTTCAGATTTTGGATTCTAATGTATTTTTGGATCATGTAATTTAGAATATATTTTTGGATTATGTTATCAAAAATTTGAAGGATATTTTGAATTATGTAATTCATAACATATTTTTGGACTAAGTAATTTAGAATGTATTTGAAAGTGCATTTTAGATTGAGTAATTTGTAACATGATTTGAATTTGACATTTTGACAATCTAAGGTATAGACATTTTAGACCTCTCCAACACTCCTTTAGAAGTGTAAGAAAAAAAATCATGAGGGTGGAAAAGGTAGTGAACTTAGGGTTGTGGTTGGCCTTTTTAGAGGCCAAATAATCTTGACCTTCATTGTTCTCCTATGAGAACAGTATGCCTCCTAAATCACAATAATACAAAAGTAGGCTTTTTTTTCACCTCCATTATTACTACCTACACCTCCATATTAACAACAAAATGACTATTATATCCTCTCTTACTGCACCATTATGTTGTTGCCACTGCATACATGCTGCCATTACACCCTTTGCTGACAGAGGTGATTCTGCCGAGCATGTGGTTGACCAAATTACCAAAGAAAGCGTAAGAGTGTGCATTAATTAATCCAACCTGTTGAACTAATTCAATTAAATTGAAAACAAGTAATTTCTTATCTGAAAAAACTGAAATGCCAGCGTGGTCTGGTTCCTAATTCTCATGTTCAAAATTGAACTCTATCAATTTATAAGTGCACTAAATTTATTAGTTTTCTTTTTTTTATCTTGGAATAAATTCTAAATTGTTATCAACGAGTATCTATATTCTTTTTATAATGTCTTGACTTGTAGTTTGTAATTTAGATCAAGTTATGACTTTATGATGATATAATAGTTTTAATAAGTGTTTGCCATATATTTATTATGTTCACCTTAACATAAAACCTAGTCATTATTAAAGAGGTTTATGTATTGATTGGGGCTTTACAAATATTCTAATTGATGCAATTTCATTTATTTGTTGGCCATAAACAAACTAGCAACAAATTAAAACAATTTATTCAATTCAAATCACAATAAATTGGATTAGTTTGGACATTAATATCATTCTTAAACCGATATAAGTTAAATCACATGTTCTTTTAATGATGGGATTTATTTAGTTTTTATTATTATAAAACTATTTTCCATTTGTTTACTAGCAAACCCAGTAGTTTATAGTTTATGAAATATTCAAAATTGGTTAATATTGTTAAGTTTAATACTCAAGTCTTAATTTTTTAAATTCGTATTTAATTTATTTATTTGTTGCATAAATTAATCTATCTTATGTTAACTAAAACTTTTAATTGATTTATTAAAAAAATGTAAAATATCTAATTCAAATTCCCGAAATTAAAACTCCTCTTCCAAAACAGCCTGACATTTAAACTATTTAATACTTTAACCATTTACATATTTTTTCACCCTCTCTTTAAAGGCAAAAATGAAAATATAATGAATTAAATAATATTTATCTGATAGAGATTTCATAATATTTATTAAATATACAACTATATATATGAATTTAAATCTTCAAATCGGTTTTTGTAATATTATTTATACTAAAATATAGTTTTAAAAATATTAAGTTTTTTTTAAAATGTATCTTTTGTGATTTGAGATATTAAATAATGGGAGTGATTAAGAGTGATGCATGAAAATGAAAGTGACAATAGCACAGAGAGAGTGGGCCCACATTATCTTTCTCACATCTGACCATACCCGACACACTGTATGCCTTTCTTCCAACTCATAATTGATGATTGGGCCCATTCAACGCCAACACGTGGGCCTTTTATCCCTTCGCGTGTGTTGACCCCGTGTTTGCTTCGTGACATGCTGGGTCCTTTTCGGGCCCACAATTGGGTGTCCCCTATGGGCCCATCGGGCCTTTGCAAGCTGCCACCTATCATTTTCACTTGTATTTTCAAATCAACAAAACAGTGGGGTCGGGATAAAATATGTTTCAATTGTTTTTACTCTTTCTGAAAAAACATTTTTTTTTCTTTTTAATTTTGAAGTGCATTATTTTTATCATTGAAGTACAGTATAAACTACTTTTTCCCTTTATAAAACATTGTCTAAATATTTAAAGATCAAAAGTATATATTTTAAATATAAAAAAAAAACTAAAAAAACAAATAATTCCTTTGGAGGACTAGGGTTGAGTTTTACATATTTTAGAGGGTCAAAAAATATACTTTATTCTCCTTTTGTAAAGTGACCACGTGTATATATGTTTCAATTTAAAAAGATGATTTAGATAACGCAATTTTCTTTTTGAATGATATTCATGATTTTTTAATTTGAAACCACTCATACATTAATTATGTTTTTAGTTTAAAAATATTTGAATTAAAATTTATTTCCTGCAAATTTACAATTGTTCTCTTTATTCTTTATATTTTGAAAACAACTTCTTTAGTCATTTTATCTAATACATGCTAGACCTAGACATTGTCAAAACGAATACTTGAAAAAAAAAAAGATAAAGTATATATAATAAGAATGCAAAATAGAAGAAAATTATCACATAAAACAAATATTTTTTGAAAATTATAAAGACTGTAATATCAAATTTGTATCCGGGAGTAAAACAAATTATCTCAACTTTCAAATATATGCAATAATCATTCATATTAGTGAAAAATTATATGAAATTTAACAACATACACTAAAAGAGAGTAAAATAAAACTAATATTTCTATTTTTTATAAAACACGAAAAAGGGAAAAAAAAGATATCATATGTATAATATTTAATGAAATTTCCAACTTGAGTTAAACTTATATTTGCACTTACAAGTAAATATAATTTTTTGAAAATGGATTTGAACTAGTTTGGGTTCTCTAACTTAACTTTCACTAGTACTTTAGATGTTCTAACCAATCTTTGGTGAAGATAAGTTAGATACTTGAAAAACACTCAACTATATTGTTGGAGAGGATGGAGATAATCCAAACTCATTCATAAATAAATATTGCTTAAAGAACTAATAAAAATCAAAGAGTTTTTTTATTTTTTTCCAAACATTTTCTCTCTTCTATAATCTGCCACCAAACGAAGGATGAATGGTTATAACAACAAACAAAGCCTTAAAAGAAGACATGACCGTTTCTAAAAAATATATACATGAATTATTTTTACTAAAATACTAGATGTCTAAATTAAGAATAAGTTAGAAATAGAGTAACTTGAGAAACTAGCATTCTACCTAATCAAAAGACAACACGAAATTCATTATCAGTGTATTTATAGATCAACAAGTTAGATTGCACTAATATTTTCATAAAGATTTTTAAAAGAGAAAAAAAAGAACAAATAAAACGAATTTAAACATAAATTAATTTGTAAAACTTTTCCCACATTATTTCTTTAATTTTTTTAGTTTGTGTATAAATTAATTTTAATTTTTTTTATTACAATTAAATAAATATCATATAATACTTACCTAAGTACATTTGGCAAGATTAAAAGTTAAGTCATTTTCGTTCAACGTTACTGAAGCCTGTATTTAGAATGAATTAAATTTGTGTGCCATAAATACCAAGAAATGAAGAATTTCTAAGTACTTTGTAGTAAGTGCTTTTCTATATTTATAAAAGTGCTTTCATAATTCATGTTTGTAATGATGTGAATAAATGGTATGTGCAACCTAATTTTAGCGGGTCCGTTTTTATGCTATTTTTAATTCCACAAAATAAATTAATAAAAGAGTGAATAAAAGGGATAAACATTAAAAAAAAAACTGAAAAGTATAAAAGATAAAATAATGCATAAGTTGATGATAAAATTTATTGATACGAAGACCAGGTTCAATGAATTTTTTTTCATCATGTGTTTTTTTATAGAAAAATTAAAATAATAAACAATTTATTTGACAACTAGATTAATTTAGTCAAGAAAATAAATTAATAGAAAAAATTGATTATTTTGATTGAGATGAAATTCAGCCCAAATATCCCATTTTTGGGCCAATATTGCGCGGGATTAGTTTAGCTTAGGCCGCTAATTTTCATCATCTTCTTCCATTATTTAATTATTTATTCCCTTATATCATTTTTATTAATTTTAAAAATCAGATTAACATTAAAAATTAAATGTTAGATTTAAAAACCTATTTTATTATTTTTTACTTTCCTATTTTATTATCACGTGTGGTTATATTTAACTAACTTCAATTAAAAAAAAAAACTTTTTTTCTTTCTATGCCAGGAATTCCATATTAAGTCTACATGCTTACATAAAATCTCAAATGTTAGTTTATTAGATCTGATGTACATAGTTCTTGGATATTTTATTATTGAGTCTGTAAATGAATTGCCAATAAATATTAATTAAAGAGTTCTCTATATTTGATATTATATGATATATATATATATATATATATATAT
>Ga0123340_1002935_pt1 | contig 15738 bp, 10 predicted proteins | sample SirMexnodulemix_FD_89961 | JGI IMG/M metagenome (GOLD analysis project Ga0123340, IMG submission 89961) | Root nodule microbial communities of legume samples collected from Mexico - Siratro Mexico nodule mix | ecosystem: Host-associated > Plants > Roots > Nodule | place: Mexico: Nepantla... | reverse complement strand
TATTTATTCTATTTATATATTATAAATTATTTTTTGGTGGATGAGATCTCTAACAACTACATAAATATATTTTTAAATATATTATAAAAGAATAAATGATACAGCCAATGAAAAAAAAAGGACCATTTAAAAGTAAAAGTTGAAGTTCGGCACATGCTCACCACATGTCTACAATTTTATAATTCTGAAGATTGAACTCAAAGCACTTTACAACTAATAAAAAATAATAATCTAAATCAGACATTGCATTTGACAATATCAATATGAGATTAATTGAAAAAAATTTCAAGAAAAATAATAAAATGTCACTCTCAAATAAAGACAGGCATACTCGTACCAAATAGCAAACAACCGAAAAAGAAAAAAAAAATGCCTAAATTTACCCTTTACAGTTCTAAAAAAAAGTTGAATTCTCAAAGTATCTTTATCTGCCAATATTAAAGTAAGAGAATAATGTTATTGAAAAAAATAAAATTAATACAATAAATAAAACATATTTGATACCCTTTGATAATTTAAACATATAATATTAAAATAAATATTATATATATATATAATCTTTATCTTTTGATTATGAGTTCTTATATAATCTTGATATTCGTTATTATGAAGATATGTTTCTCATCTTATCAAGATATGTAATTATAATTTATGATTCCTTTCAAGAACTAAAGAGGTTTTCTTAATACATAGAAAAACACGAGTTTTAATTTTGGTTTTACTGAAACCATGGTAACAGTGGTTGGTGGCTTCTAACTTTTTTATTCTTTTGGAGTCAAAGAAATAGCGCGAGTTCCATGCAAGTTTCTGTCTTTTGAGCAAATTTCACGACCCGTATAATTCGGCACGGAATGCATCTTTTCTTGGAACAAGTGCAATTTTTTTTGGAATAATTTAATTGAACAAAGTTCCGGATTACACGTTTTCTGAAATTTGATTGGGGAAAGGTTCTTGGATCAACACGATTTCCTCAAAAGTGGTAAACAATTGGAGAAAGTAAAAGTTGTTCTCATTTGAAGTTGATTATTCTTTTCAAATTCATCTATTTTGGAAGTTTTCTTATAAAATTACAGCGTTTATTCAATTACTCACACTTAAAAGTATAATGAATAGAGGCAAACGAAATTGTATGGTACACAAAGAACTGAGATCATTTTTTTTTTATATTTATACTATTCTTTATACGGAAACAAAATTCATTACAATTGCAAAGAATATTGAAACAATGATGTGGTAATAATACAATACAATCATGAATCTACCAGAAAGACTATCTCAAAATAGTATTTCTGTACTCATTCACTACTGACATTATAAACATATTCGATGATTGGATAAGAATAAGGACAAGTTCTTCCTTAGATCCTGAAAGAATACCCAGCTTATCTGAAAAATCCTTGTAGCCAAAAAAACTTAGTTAAAGAAGCCACTTGGGAAGTAGTATAGAGGTAAAGAGGAGAGGCAAAACCAAGGTATTAATGAAAAGACCTGCAACAAATGGAAAGAGTAGATACTCATCAATGGAAATGCATAGGCAAGCTCATGTTATCAAGTTGAGCAATTTTCTAGTGTACTAAATTAAGTTGTCTAATATTCAATCTCTCCTTCAGAAGTTCCAAGATGATTTGGCTGAAAAGAAAACTCAATTACTAGTTTTAAGATGTATAAATAATTCTGTTCATTCTATCTTCTGTGTTTCATTTTTCTGCAAGAATAGGAGGAAAGCATGTGCATGACATTAAATTAAAATACAAACTGATTTAACAGATTTTATATTGGACATCTGGATATTTAATGGTTAAAGAGATCATAGATGAAAAAAGAGAGGAGAAACCTTATAAGTACTAATTTGTTTAGACTTCATAATCACATTCTCATTCGTGAAAAAAGATTTTGACTGTACTTGGATTGCTTGGGTAGACTTTGAAGTTGTAAGAATCAATTTAAATAGATTTTGACTGTACTTGAATTGCTTTGGTAGACTTCGAAGTTGTAAGAATCAATTTTGTGGTGAATAGAAATGAGTTTTGAGAGAAAATCAATTTCAAACAAACTGACCCTATATCTTACAACTACCACTGCTTTGAAAATAAACTGAATATCAAACCTGAAATACCAATTCTTAGCAGTATAGGAGCACGGTACTTACCATTTTGTGAGGATGTTGCCGTAGGAAGAGATGGAAGTTTTGTAGCTGCAATTGCATGATTGAAGGAACAAATGAATTAGCCATGGTACAGAATGGAAATATGTCTTTGCTCATGGTAAAAATATTAGAAAGGACAATCCAATGTTGAAGACAGGAACATGTTCCTCATTACTATTATTTCCTATTATTCCATTGATAGAATCTGCTCAATAATTGTATACTATTGTAATTCCTTTTTTAGCTTATACAAATACGGATTTACATTAATTTGCCAGCCATGTAGGATGGTAATTGAGCATGCATTATTTATACAAGAGAATACAGTGAAAGAAGGCAAGCAGCCAGAAATTCTTGACATTTTTATCACTTGGTTGTTGCAAAATATTAATGAAAATGGACATATACAAGTCATTTCAGGAAGTTGGCATGAGGGGGGACAGTTTTGAATTGATGGTGGCCTGAATTCAACTTGTTCCCCAATGTTAATGGTTGAAACTAGTGTAGAGAATTAGCCTGATTATTATAGAGCTAATCCTATGACCATGAGAAACTTAAGATCATCCTATGATCATGACAAACTTAACAGCAAATCAAATATCATACTCGACAAAGCAAATCAGAAACAGAACCAAGTCTATACTACTTACCCTTAGACCTAGTCAACCAGGCAATGCTGCTAAACACTTTCAGTTGGAGCTTGACATTGATACCTATTGTTAACGAAATCTTTCCAGGCTGACATTCAGCTATTTTTGCAGGCTGAAGTTTATATGGATTAACTTGCTGCTGTTCAACAAGTCTATGAGTTAAGCAAGCAAGATCATTTTCTCATGAAGCACTCATGAAGCTTCTACCAGAATTTGAAACCGTTGCCCTGCTTTACTGAAGCAATGGTTTTCTTGCAAACAATTTGGTCATATTAGTTGCAATTGCAACACGAAATTTTGTAACTATTGCAAGCAACATGGCACATCAAAGAGTGCCCAACTATATGCAAGTAGAAACTAGTGAAGGCCCTTGAAGGTGCTACCACTTCAGTGGCCCAGGCCTCTACTCCTGCCACCTCCAATATTGCAACTTGAACACCTCGGGATATCCAACATATGGTACTATCCGCTCTTTCTACCTGGGGTATTCAGGATATGCAGTGTTGTTGCTTAGCTTTGGTTTGTTGATTTTGGAATCTTTATAGAAACAAAAGGAGATCTAGGATTCTCTTAGAGCCACAGAATAACAGCACCAAAGAACACCACCCAAAGGGTAACCCTAGAGGAACTCCGTTCGAGTAATGGAAAGATGTGCATGAGAAGAAGAAACCAAGAGAGAGTAAGGAAGAGAACGAGATACTGTTTTCTTTCATAAGAAAACCGAATACAACATGTTTTATGGCTTTCATAGGTACTGATGACAGTTTAACAGTCAATCCTCCCAAAAGAATAACAAAAACAAGCTAAAAACAGTTTAATATGTGACAATGCCCCTCCCATAAGAACATTCTTGTCCTCAAGAATGAAAGGAAGGGTACTTCCTCTTCAAATCGTAGTAAAACTCCCATGTAATGTCTTCTAGGAATTCATGCTTCCATTTCACCAGCACTTTGGTGACCGCCATTCCTCTCCTCTTTACCATCATCCGATTTGAGATGGCTTCTGGCTCCCTTTCTTGCGACCTCTCCTATGCTTGATCGGGCAATTCTGTAGAAACTACTGCACCACTCACATACTTCTTAAGCTGTGATACATGGAACACATTGTGAATCTTTAAATTCAAAGGGAATTCTAGTTTGTAGGCCACTTCTCCCACACGGTCCAAGATTCTGTAAGGTCTAAAATATTTGGGGTTTAGTTTAGCATTATGCCCAAAGGTCACTGAAATCTGCCTACTAGACTACAATTTCACATAAACTCTATCACCAATTTCATAGCTCTTATTAGATCAGTGCCTATTTGCCACTTGCTTCATTCCAATGATTTTTAACATCTCTCGTTTTCTTAGACTCCTATCCACCAATTCAACATTGGATTCCCCAAGTAGGTATGGTAAATGTATGGGAGAACCTGACCATACATAATTTCGTATGGTGTAGACTTAGTAGTAGTGTGATATGTGGTGTTATACCACCATTATGTCAAAGTAGCCATTTCACCAAATTTTATGGTGACAGTACACATAGACCTCAAGTAAGTCCCAAGACATTGATTCACTACTAACGACCGACCGACCTCAAGTAAGTCCCAAGACATTGATTCACTACTAACGTCCTACCATCCGTTTGTGGATGACAGCTTGTAGAGAGCTGAATTTATACTCCAGTTGGGTGCTAATATTGTCATTAATTCGTGCCAAAATTGGCTCACAAATACATAATCCTTGTCACCAGTTGTAGTGGCAGGAAATCCATGCAGTTTAAACACATTATATAAAAAAGATTGAGCCACCTCCTTTGCTGAATAAGGATGAGATAGAACCATAAAGTGAGCAGCCTTGATGTTTTCATATACTCCTATATAAGTTTGTCAATGATGTCTTTTATTCACCGGATTTGCTCCTTGAATCAAGGGAATTTGGTGATCATGTCGTGGCTTGAGTGAGGGCAGTTGCTGGGGTTCTTGGAACACATCTTCAAACTCACCTAATAAATTTTCCACTTCCACTGGTAATGTAGGATGATCCACACGTGTAGTTAAAGAATGTAATAATGTTCCTTCTTCATCCCCAATTTGCATCACTGATAGCTGTACTCCTTCTGTAAAAGCCTTGCACAGGTGTTGTTTCCTAGCAGTTTTAATCTTACACCCAATAGAACTCTGCATCACATGTCTCCTCCCCTCCATCGTGAGTTTATCAAATTTCATAATATATCACCCAATTTAATCAACCATTCAATTCCCAGCACTAAATCACAACATCCCAATGGAAGAAGAAATATATCAGGTGTAAAAGTTGTGTTGAATAGTCTAACTAAGTTTTTTTACCGTTGAAAAAACTTTTATCTTCAATCCATACACTATCACCACATTCAAAGGATCCATCTTTTCAATCTGCAACCATATTTTTCTGCTACTTGCATGTCAAAAAAGTTGTGCTGCCACTATCAATAAGAATGTGTAAAGGGTTTCTTTGATAATAGCTTGTGATCCTCATTGTTCTAAAACCTGCCACCGTTGTCAACGCATTCATCGAAATTTGTGGCTCAGCCCCTTGTATATGGTAACCTCCACCACTGACAAACACATCAATAGCCTCCTCCTCATTGTTTATTTCAATAATACGAATCTGTAATTGTTTATGTACCAAGTAGTGTTTTGCTAAATAGGGCTCATCACAAAAGTAACAAAGTCCCTTAGCTCTTTTCTCTGCCATGTAAGTTGGGGTTATGTTTCTTTGTTGTTTAGGTTTTGAAGGAACAGTGACTGGTACATTCTCCAATGAAGGCATAAATATTGGACCTAAGACTCCTCGCTGGAATTTGTCAGGACCATTACCAAGATTGATAGCCTCATACATTTTGGCTAAAGCAAAAGCGTGTTGCACTGAATTGGGTTGAAACATCCTGACCATCATCTGGATGTCCTTCTTTAAACCTCCAAGAAAACAACTTAAGATATATTCTTCCGTCAGATTCAATCTTGTAATGATTGAATCAAATTCTTCATGATACTCCCTAACTGATCTTTGTCGCTTTAGTTCTGCCATCGGATCATCACAAACATCTCCAAATCGATCAATCAATAGTTTCTTGTATTCTTTCCATGAAGGTAAAGAAAAATTAGAACAAGATTTCGCAAGGGGTGTATGCCACTACAAAGCTTTGCCTTCAAGATGAACTATTGCCAATTTCATCTTAAATTCATTTGGAGTATTATCTACCAAGAAGTAAGTTTCATATTGATAAATCCACTTATTCACATTTTCACCACTGAATCTGGGAAAATCAATTCTTGCTAGCCGAGTCCCACACACATATGATGAAAAATGTGAACGCATAGCGCCTAAGCCATTTTTAGTTGAAAAACTAAGATTTCCATCCTCAATCTTTTGTTGAACCAAATATTGCAACGTTTCTTTTGAAGAAAGAGTCAAGGTTTGCTGTAAAAAAGCAGCCAATTCCATAAAACGAGAATCCATTCTAGAGGAAATTCGTTCTTCCATCTTTTTAATTGCTTGAGCAGACTTTGTTGCCTCTACCATGTTTTTGCCACTAGAAAGACCAATCTGATACTAAATGGTAGAAACAAAAGGTGATCTAGGATTCTCTTAGAGCCACCGAAGAACACCACCCAAAAGGAAACCCTAGAGGAACTTCGATCGAGAGTAACGGAAGGATGCGCATGAGAAGAAGAAAGCAAGAGAAAGCAAGGAAGAGAATGAGATACTGTTCTCATTCATAAGCAAAAAAAATACAACATGTTTTATGGCTTTTATAGGTACCAATTAACCGTTTAACAGTCAATCCACCCAAAAGAATAACAGAAGCAATCTAAAAACAGTTTAATATGTAACAAATCTCGAATAACATGACTAGTTCACTTGAAAATTTGCACAATTTTCACACTTATAATGGCACTTAAAACATTCAGATTTATGATGGTAATGCTCTCCCTCTTTTTGTTGTTGGAAACATTAGTTCCTCTTTTCGGGATGATTTTGTATTGGACTTGCTTGGGATTTAATTTCGATTGGACAAATGGTGGATGACAATTGTAATGTAAATTTCTTTGTGTTGGTTGTTCTATGCAGGATTAGACATCATGCAAAGTGATTGCAAGGGGGCCTAAAGTAGAGAGATCATTTTCTTTACAATTTGGTTTGCATAGCCTTTTGTCTTTTCAGCTTGTCATAATGGTTCAAATAAGTGTGAGAATAGGCATAGAAAGTTAGGCCATTCAATGTTTGTCTCTTTCTAATTACTCTTTCAATTGTTCTATGTACAAACTTGCCAAAAGCAAAACACTTCCTTTTCCATCTCTAGCAAATCATAATGAAAAACGATTTGATCTAATTCATAGTTATGTGTGGGATATATCACAAGTATTATCTCATTCAAAATACAAATGCTATTACACCAAAGATTATCAAGACCCTTGTTTTGATTAGCAACAAAAAAAATGTTTAGAGGCATTAGACGAAGTATTGTCTAAAACTCACCAAGACAAAGCATTGTCTGTATTTAGATGAAGTATTGTCTAAGGTTCCCCAATCAGACGAAGTTTGGGATTGAATATTTATTGATATGAACTCTGTTTAATATTATTCTTCTGAGTGTCCTGTGTTGTTTTCTAGGTAATAAACTCTACTAGTAAGTCAAAAATATTCTACCAACTACTGTGAGATAAGTACATTGTTTTGTCTTATCAAAGAAACAAGTCGGTTAAATGCATTACATGACATTTAATGCATGATGACAATTTTCGTAATCCTTACCAACCTCAAACAAAGCCATGCAAAGTCCTTCGCAAGTATTTTCAACATCTGATTACCATTTTTAACACCCTAAAATATACCTGAAGACATGGACTACTCGCATTATTGATGGACACAAGAAAACAGTTAAGCAAGTATTCTCCATGATTCAATTTGTAATACTCTTGATTTCTGTGAGAGAATACCTAGACTAAGGCATTTCATATTCGTCTTATACAAACATTGTTCTCAATCTCTTGACTTTGTGGTAATTAGGGAAAGCGTAAAAGGTTGAAAATGTTACTGGATAAATAATACTTTCGGTTTTTGCTTGGAAAAGCAAGTAAAGAGAATACTTAGGTTAAGGCCAAAAGTGGTTGTCTTTAAATAATACTTCATTTTTGTGAGTGTTAGTGAAACTAAGTGCTGATACCAAGAATTGGACGAAATCTTGATGGTTAAGACAAACCAATATAAATATTTGTGTTTTTTCTTCTATGCTTTTTGATCCCCACTTTGAAACCTTTTTTATTAGACTTGTTTTTCATCTTTGAAAAGTGTTTTACAAGTGTAAAATTTTTTTATTACACAATACAACTACTCTTCTTGTGTATTGTTTGAACTAACAAATAATTGTAATTTTTATAGATGAATATAGCTGTTTCACATGAATATATTTTCTCAGGTCTAAATACATTTTTTTTTGTATGTTCAAGAAATTTTTGGCACATATTGACAAAAAATTTCATGTGTATCAAATGTTTATGCACAAATTTTGGTGGAGAATATATTTCTCATGAGTTTCAGGAGTTACTGCAGCGCTGAGGTATTATTTCCAAACACTCTTGTCCCTATATACCTTAACAAAATGATGTTGATGAGCAAAAGAATTGACAATTACTTGATGTCACTTGCACACTACTCCTTCAAGCTTTAGCCTCTTCTCAGTTCTAGGTTAAAGCTTTGTCCACAAGTGAATACTTGATCAACTGTCTTCCATCTCAGGTTCTCCACTTTGATTCCCCTCCATTGTCTTCACACTTTTGATTGTGTATGTTTGGTATGTACAATGTGCCTTTAGTGGTTATGCTCCTACTAAAATATGTTTTCTCTGTATGATGTCAATGTCCTAAGTTGGATATTTCTAGGAATGTGACTTTCTTTGGTAATCAATATTTTTTCCATGTCTTTCTTTTGATTCTCCTATTTGTGAGATGATCATGTTATATCTCTTCCTTATGTGAGCTCAGAACTTCAGCAACTAAATATCTTTACCAAAGTTGTTCCACGTCCCTCCCATTAGTTTCTACTTAAGAAATTGATGCTACTCAATTAGTCTCATCAATTTGAGGGGGTGTTAGTAGGGATCTGTTATTATTTTTCCTTTTATTTGATTAATAGAATCTGCCTAATAATTGTATATATTATTAGAATTCCTTTTTTAGCTTATACAAATAAGGAATGACACTAATTTGTCATAAAGTATTGTAATTGAGTATGCATTATTTATAGAGAGAATACAATGAAAGAGGGCAATCAGCTAGAAATACATGATAGAGCTTATACATACTTCTATTGCATGAGGATGGAAGCACATATGAAGATGTGGGCCATGGAGCTACAATGTTATCATTAAGGTCACAAATGAATCCAATCCCTGAAGTTCCATCAAATACTGCATTTGAAGGCAAACTCGGCAAAAGACAGCCAGATTCTGCATGAAGTCACAAAACCAGGACGATTGAGAGAAATTTAAATTTAATAAAAAAAACATCATAATTTTTATGAATGACTGGAACAATGAAAAATACAAAATTTTGGAAGAGAAATTTGTAAACAAAAAATTCATACCTTGCAATCCAACTGATTGATCCAAGGGAAAACCCATCAATCGTTATCCGCATAACAAAACAAGCATCAGTATCAGTACTTGCAGAAAGGGTAAAATAACAGTTTCCTAAGCAATGGAAATATGACAATGTCAACCTTGAAGAGAAAAGTCCTTCAGGCTTATATGACAAATACTATAAACATCTTTGGAGACATTTGCATTCTGCAATTTCTTTCCCAGTGATGCAGCACAGTTCAAGGCTTGCAGATTGGTTATAAAGCTCTGTTCTTGCAAATCGGACACATAACTTTTGATGGCTTTGCAGCAAGCTGTTTGGTTATGTATGAGATTGCCGCATTCTTTCACAACACTTGAGACACTTGGAAAAACCAATGGGCATACTGAGTGATGTGATATAACAACATTGAACATTGTAAGATGTATGCTTTTACATTACAATAAATTAGCCAAAACTGTAATAATCAAATATATGGAGATCGTTTTTGTTTTTCTCTCCATGCTCACCTTTGTTTAGGTTGCAGTTTGACAGTCCTCTAAAAACATTATTTGCAGTGGAGGGATCAAGTTTACTAGCCAGCCAACGTACGACAATATTCTTGCAATCATTGATCCTAGCTATCGGCCCAGGCAAGCTATGGTTTCCATCTGAAGTAGACAAATCATTCAATGCAATTTTTCTGGCAGCATAACGTATGGCATTTTGACAAACTTGATCACAACACTCATTTACAGGATCAATTTTTCTACAAGCAGTCAGAAGTCTCGAAGTATCTACAACACTCTCAAATTCATCCACAGATACAACAGGACAAGAGGCCTCAGTGAGATTTGTTGGGTGGACTGAACATATTTTCTTTAGGTTCTCATTTGCTCCTTGACTGACAAGGACCTTCTGAACATCAGAGAGGCATTGACTAGCTTGAGTTGAGTTCAAAGCTAGCACCCCAGAGTATTTGCTCGACTGCCCTATGAGGGTCACCAGCATGGCATCAAATTGAGGACAACATACAACATTTGCCAAATATGGAGCAAAGGATGTCCAGCAATCAGTAGCAGTGGTGGTCATTATATCTTGAGCAGCAGAGAAATTCAATGAACAAAGGCCTGGAAGCAAAAGGGAATTCTTAGTCATCTCGGTAACCAAAAGGTTTGTAATTCAAAGGACTTTAAGATAAGCACACGTATTAGGACACATGCAACAGCATGTTAAAGAAAAAATGAAGTGATTTCACTGTTTGTTTGCAAGATGCCATTTATAGTCCTACTCTTCGGGATAGCTTCACGTAATGAAGCTAGGAATAATTGTAGAGTTACCCCTTAATATACACAAAATCAAATCCAGCAAAAGAGTGAAGGATTTGATAACATTTCTGACACATAACTTTGTCATAAAAGACTAGCTGCTTTAATTTCCCAGACATGTTTCCTAACCAACCGACAGCTCTTCCATCTACATTGTCCATTGAAACCACTCTAAATAACCCCCTTTTTGCAGAATTATTTCCAGATATAATCATAAAAAGCTAATTTTCACGAATTTTAGACCAAGCTTCTGATAACATTTTATTTTCGGCTAGTCCAACACCAACACTTTGACTGACATATTTCAAGCGTTTGTTGGTCTTTGAGATCCTTCATGACCTATGTTGTGTTGAGAGAATATTATGTGAAAAAACAATTCTATTTTTGATCAGAAGGGAAGGGATTGCATATGGGAGCCATGTCCAACACCTCCCCCAAAATTTTACATTTTTTTTTCTAAGATATGAATTATGATATGCAAATTGGTGGTCACTGTTGCACTGCAGTTCACCCCCACTCAAGACTTTACAACAGCCTGATCTTCCCACATCACAGATCATTAGCCACACACACAATGAATTAAACTCACCCATTACCATAGCACTGCCATGTACACCACTGAAGTGGACAAATTAACCACCATGTTACTTACAAGAACATATATAGCACCAACGCCAAAGAATCTTCTACCCAGAAAAAATAGCACCAGTCTTCAGGTATAAACCCATATTGTTGCACCTCACCTTAGCACTGAACTCATCGGTGTTAAACTTTCACCAGTGCTACACTATAATTTCACACCGCATCCTTCAGTAGTCAACATCTTTCATGTCTATTTTGTAATTTATCAGCTAATTTATTCTCTTTGACTGGAATATTTGTCAACTTTTCAATCTACTTTGGATCTTGGCCTCCCTCCCATAAGATTAAAATCTTGGCTCTGGCCCTGCTTCCCACCATTCACCAGTGTTATGTACATTAGTAAAAGAAAACATCTTACTTATTTCTAGGATTAGTTTCCCTATTTTTTTTATATCTCTTAGCTTACCCTATTTCCTTATCTTATCATGATCTATTTCCCTAATTAGTTAAGATTATGGTCGGTATTAATAAAAATTATTGCTCTAGGTTTTATAAGCATCTCATCAATACATTATAATTTGTAACACATCTCGGTTAATATTAATTTAGTGTTTCATTCTCCTTTATCACACTTCCTCCCATTATACATAAAACCCCTTACTTTCTACAACAAAAACTACAATATGCCAAAGGGTAAGCAGTATTTGTGTAAACGAGAATTGAGCAAACAAAAGAATCATAATGTAAGGTCTCACTGACAGACTTAAAAGGAAAAGCAAACCATACCTGATAACGTGGGCACAGAATTATTTGTGAAAGGTCTCAAAGGGGAAGGAGCCACAAGAGGAATAAAGGGCTGTGGCTGTGTACTTGGAGGGAAAGCAGGAGACAACGCATCAACCTTAGTAGTGATTGGAGAGCCCTGAGACTTGTTCACAACTGCCAACATTATCGGCAATTTTCAGCTTAAGGAATTATATTTCTACAAGAAACATTTCTAGAAGAAAATGAAATACTTCTGCATTGCCTAGGGCCTCAAAGTACGCAAACACGCATTCATAATTAAGATATCAGACACACTGCATTATTTATCAACTACATGGAGAAACGTTACACATCATGTCAGCTTGGAGAACAAATTGAGCTCTTTGGTTACTATTTCTGGTAGCTCATTGGCCTTCTACAATGCACAAAGAACAGTCTCATAAAAATGTATCCCTTTTTCATTATGGTTTGTACCCAAATTACACAACATCAACAATACACATTATTCTACCTGAGATGAAGCATAATTCCATTGCTTTTTGCAAATTCACTATCATAATTAAAAGAAAATTCCGTGACCCAACTATCAAGATGCAAACTTGAAAAGCTTAGCGACAATTTAACCATAAAAGAGTCAAATTCTCAATTAAGGGTCATGCATTTATCTGCAATAAATAAAACACACCTAGAAGAAAAACAAGGAGAGAGAGAGTAATTTGAAGAAGGAAAGTGGGAGAGAGCAAGCCCTTCATAGTTGCAGCTTGTCAGCAACCAAAGCAATGAATAGTCCCAAATTGAACATTAAGAAGCTGCTCCCAAAGTGAACAAAAAAGCTTCAATGCAGAGAGAGAAAAATGAAGAGAATGGGGTAACAAAGAAACCCCTTTTTCATTGTTTTCATGGACTCACTCACTGAGACAATGGAGTTCAGAGAAGAGAGAGAAAGAGATGGCATTGCCACTTGCAAATGCCAGACATGTGTATCAGGGATAATCACGTGAGGAGCACGTGACGGATTGAATGCCATGTGAAGAGGTAGCTTCGTTAGTTAATCCCATGTTACCTGCTGTCCCAGCACCCATCAACAAGCAATTTCAACCGTCAGATGCTGGCAAGACCAACCATGTACCGTCCGATTCAAGCAACCATACCCTATCCAATTAACTTTGTCTTTCTATTCAGTGCATGTAATCATAACAAATTAAATTGTATATTTTATATTATCAGTACATTATCGAAAACAGAATTTACATTACAATATTACGATTTCGGCTATTTTGATATTAAAAAAGTATTTCAGTAAGCATGCTTTACTTGTGTTTAAATTATTGATTAATGGATCATTATCAAGTTAATTAAAAAATGGTTTCAAATTATTTTACGCAAAATTTTTAAATTCAAAACTTATAAACAAAAAAAAAAGTTGAGTGTAAAATAGGATTTGATTAAAGCTGTAAGTTAAATATTTTGACAATAATCATTGATAAAAATAAAGTTATGAATATTTGATATTTAAAATAGTCATTACAAAGATTTATAATGAAATAGTTATGTAATTGCAAGTATTATTTATTCATGAAAATAAGAGACCTTTTAATTTCAAGTACTTTAATAAAATATATGAAGGATTTTTAATTTTAATATATAGTTTATTTATTTTAAAAGAGTCGTATTTAATGCATTAATTTATATTGAATTTATAGTATGAAAAAGAAACTTAATTAACTACTAACTGTATAAAAGTTAAAAAAATCTATCAATATTAAGACATGAGATGCGAATTTGATAAGTTATAATATACACAATCATTGACTAGATAAGACTTAAAATTCCATTATTTGTGACCTTTATGAAAACAATGAAAAAGAAAAACACTGTATAATGGACCCATTAATCATTTTCATTCAAGATAATTACCACCATTCATGCCATATGCCACAATTTGACACGCATAAACAGTAATAAAAATAGTAAAAGAAAAGTATTAATTAAAATAAAATATATCTACCTCAATTAAAAGCCTAACATTTTACAAAATCTTATTATCAAATATGATAATCCAAAATTACTTGTCATTAAATGTTACTTCTTTCTTCTTAAAATTCACAAGGGTCCAACATTAATTTGTGGTAAAGTATACATGAAATTATGTTTCACACAAACATAGTTATCCCATGTGAAGAGATATGCCCCATTGCACGTAAGACCCTTAAAAGGATGAACAACTAAAACACTAAATGGGACCAAATACAGTGATTGAACAATAAATATGCATGGTTCAATGAAAACATGTCTTCGGCTATAACCATGCTTCACTAATCCTTCTTCTTCACGTTAATTACATTTCTTTACCTTATCCACGCCACATAAATTTATTTTGCCTCCTAAATTATGCCCACATTCATTGTAGCTACATAACCATACATAAACTTCCTCTTCAATTTGTTTAGGTTAGAGTCAAACTTGGGCTACTTTAGTTTTTCTTTACGCTAGTTCCAATTGTTTTAGTTAATCTACTAATTTAACATTTGTGCACTAACTTGGAGGAGTCTAAATTCGTCGAGTTCCAATTCACGTAAAACAATATTTAAAGTATAAATACATATGGTTAATTAAGGTGCATTCATTAATTATTTAAAAGTATTTAGTGAGATTTCTTTTTTAAGTTAGAGCATTTTATTGTGTGTTGAAACTTATTTTAGAATCTATTTATAGGCTTTTTAAGGAGTTTATTTATAGGGTTTTTTAGGTGGCTAATCTCCTTTTTGTAAATTCTTGAAAATGAAATTCTTTAGAAAGAGTAGATTCACTCAATTACAAATTTCTCTTTGTCCAAAAGATAAACTACAAAGGTAATCAAACTTGACCGTAAAGTATTCAAAACAATAGTTTTTCTTCATATTTTTTGGTCTCTAATTGACTTTGTGATGGGTGGAGTTGAAACATGGAGAGGAATTGAAGACATGGTTGAGGTCAACATATACTTTAGTCTAAAGGACAAAGGATTAAATTGCAAGCAATCATATTTATATTTAATGTCGTTTTTTTTTTTTGTTATCTTAAACTATTACTCAGTGAAAATCTTGTATTAGTTAAAGATTTGATTGATTTACAGTATATAAATAGGGATTTATTTTACTTTATAAACTGATTTTATAAAAATGAATTAAGTTTAAACTTAATTATTAATAATTGTATTAACTTTTTCTTCTTAAATCATTAATATTTAATTTCCACTACAAACAATCTTATTTACTTTCTCCCTATCATTAGGTTGATTAGAAATAAAATGGTTCCAACAATTGTTAGATATTTTTGTTCATTGTGCATTTCTAAATAAAAAAGTGAATTTCACACTCCCTTTTGTATAATGTGGAGTCGATAATAGATAAAAATTCTTTAAGTTTGAAGAAGAAAACAAAATAGGGTGATTAGGAATATTCTGGTCTTATATTATAGAAATAAAAAATGAAAGTGATGAAAATAAGTAACTAAGATTAGCGCATTTTGAGCAGTGATATGAGGGCATAAACGTAGACCTTGTTAACACTTTAATTGGAATTATGCACTAATTAATATAATTGACCAAATCTTAAGCTCGTTATATAGTGAAAACGACGTAATAAAAGTTCAAACAATACTCTTCTTAATAGAATGATCCATTATTAGCTGTACTATAGAGCGT
>Ga0123340_1002934_pt1 | contig 15738 bp, 5 predicted proteins | sample SirMexnodulemix_FD_89961 | JGI IMG/M metagenome (GOLD analysis project Ga0123340, IMG submission 89961) | Root nodule microbial communities of legume samples collected from Mexico - Siratro Mexico nodule mix | ecosystem: Host-associated > Plants > Roots > Nodule | place: Mexico: Nepantla... | reverse complement strand
TTAATTCAAAAAATAGGAAAACCACCCACAAAAAAAAAAAAAAAAAAAAAAACAGTGTAACTTTCTCATTGACGGTTTCGCTAAATTCCTTATGCAAAGATATTTAATACAACCATAGGAGGTTCACTGACCAAATGGAGGGGCTTATATTTGCAATTATGATTGTTTTTGAATTCCCTCCCAGAGAATCCTGCAAAAAATGTAGAATACATCAGATTTAATTGATACTTGCAGCTCCTTATTTATAATGAATTCAGACAAAATAACAATTTTTCCCTAATATTCATGAATATAAACTATCACTTTGATGATTCAAATACTACCAGGCAAAATATCACAAGGATCATTTTAAGCAACAGATTAACTAATATAATTGCAACAATTATAAATTATACATTGAAAATACCATAAAGATCAACTTCTTTGGTCTTTCAAGGGGTATATACTATAGCAAGAGATATTATATTACTATTATTGAGTCCAGAGTCAAACCATATAAAGAATTTAACATCAGGTGCAACTAAAAATCCTAAGATAACAAATTTGTGTATCTTGTTTCTTATACATTACCCAAATTCTTCAGGTGAGACTCAAATTCATATTTAGATTCCCTTACACATTTGAGGTGTTTATATAATGTTTCAATTGCAGTTCCACAATAAGCTTCTGGCTACATAAAGCTGAAAATAGGGTTCTCGAATGCAATTGTATTGCCAATGAAACTTTGTAGTTGCTATTGCAAAAACCAACGTCTGTTAAATGGTAATTAGGTTAGGTATGACAATTATTTCATGAACAGTTATTATTTTATAGTTACTGCATACTTACAAATTAGATTACAACTTTTGTAGTTCTAAACCAATTCATATCCCCCAAAACTATTTCATTTTATAAGACAGATATCAGTTGCCACGAATGTCCGGACACTGAAATCTAATTTACCTAAGCAAAATGAATTTAGAAAATATTTGCACCAACCTGAAGTAAAAACGTTAGCTTTGAATCACGGTATGGAACATGAAGCGACTTCCCATTAGATATGCTTACTAGGTTCATAATCACAAGCCTGCAAGTATATACCTACAATGTTATATTTTTAGGATAATACCACAACTAAAATAACTAATAGGAACTACTGCATATTAATGTAATAGATGAAAATTCAATATTGCGAATGAGGATAACAAACCCCAAGGTTGAAAGAGATTTGTTGATATTAGTAGCTTCCTTAAGGCGTTCACCTTCAGCACCAGAACTCTTCTGCCTATAATCAAAATGGATATGAAGTATTATCTATATGAATGTTAAATACTCCTTTGCCTATAATCAAAATGGATATGAAGTATTATCCATATGAATGTTAAATACTCATTGCTTCTTTGCGCATCTAATTCATGAAAACAAAATCTCATCTAAATCATGAAACAAAAATACAGACTCTTAGGAATCAAGTACCTCTCAGATCCAGCCAAATCAACTAAATTGAGTCGAGCATACCGAAAGTGAGTCACTCCTTGAGATTCCCACTAAAAGAATAGTTAAATAAAATTGCATCACGATATACTTGGAAAAATAGTAAAAGTTCATCATCTTTTGCACGAAAATAGGAGATAAAACATCAACATTGACTTCACTCACCTGACTCTCAATGATGCAAGTAAATACACTATGAGAACGACTGCTAGCCCGATTCATGTTAGTGGCCGCTACCTTTCTGTTTGCAGCTCCCTAAATTACATTGTTATTTTCAATCAGTGCCGATTGACTTAGTTCTAGAAAGAAAAGTAAAAAATAACTTCATATAGGCTACTTTTTTTTCCCTCAATTTGGGCTTGCAAATGACAAAAAATGAAATTAATTAGTAGAGATTACAATCACAAACTAAAAAACACTTCAAAAAAATTATATTAAAAAAACAATACAATTGATTAAAAATAAAAAGCAAGGGCAAAATCATACCTGAATAAGTAGTTGAATGACCTCTCGAGCATAAGTAACTTCTATTTCCTTAAGATTTTCGACATAAACTCCTTTCTTATTGTCTTCTCTTATCTGTCGAACAGATTTATGATTTAAAATGTTTTTTACGAACATACAGAATTAGCAGCTCATACAGTAGTCGTACATTATTGCTCAGCTTTAGAAGATTAATAGTAACTAATGATTAGAGCTTTTGAGAACTAGCAAAATGAGAAAAGATGTCAAACAAAAAGGGTCAAGGTTTTATATTTGAAGGGGTTCTAGAACATTCAATGAATGAATAGTTAGCCTTACCTGCAGATTGTTAGAAGATGGCTCCAAAAGATCAAGGATCTGCTCATTGTATATCTCCAAGAAAGAACATTTACATGTAAATTTTAACTTTTCATCTCTTCGAGCCTCTTTTTCCTGGCGTATTACAACAATAACAGATTACAGACTAAAATTAGAATTTTGCAAATATAAATATATGAATATTTTTGCCGAAGCTTAAATTTATCTTAAGCTGTACAGATTAACTAGTCCATTTTAAAATTTAAAATATGAACAAGTCAAAACCTCAACTATCATACAAGCGGCTAGATAAACATTGATAATTTAAAATATGACTTTCGGAATCCTGAGGAACACTAGTAGGAACACAGATTCAAAATAATCAGTGATATAATGAATTTGGTAAAGTTGCTTCATAACAATATAAGACATTATTCTCAACAAATGGCTTCCGTATTAGCGAGTGCAAATCACATGATATTCGTCTGATGTGCAAGCAATTGCATTAATCCAAGGTATACATTCCTTAAATAATGATTGAGTGTCTAGTTCAACAACAAACTATACCTTTTGAATTCTAGAAAATAAGTGCTCAAAAATTCTTGGTGTCATCCCACAGTTGACACTGTGTCTTCTAGTTCCCCCTTCAATGTCACCAAGCATGGTGTGTGTCTTCCCACTTCCAGTCTGTACAAAATCAATTATTTTTAGCGATTGAGTGTTTCATTCTCATATTCCAGACAAAAGAACAAGTCCAGGTAAAACATGAAATTTATGATACAAAAGCCGTATGGGCCATTTGTTTCATATTAAAATTATGATTTATATTCCAGGATAATGTGATTCACGGAAATGTTATGATTGAAATTATTCCTAGGCATGTCTAAAAGTATATTTAGTTAATTTTTCATATCCCGGGAATACTTAGTAAATTCTAAATTAACTAAAATACAATAATTAAAAAATATAGACGGGAATAAAAAAATGTACAGATGAGAAAAATGTAATTTCCTGGGAATAAACCATACCGAGATATTTTTACAAAACCTTGTAACAAATGGACACAAATGCCTCCTTACAATCGTTACTACGCTGGAATAGACTCAAATAACATGAGGTAGAGTTTCCTCTCACTAAACTATATTAACCTAAGCAAACTAACTGAACAATAAGACAGGAGATTATCAATGACTCACCTGACCATAAGCAAACATGCAGCTGTTGTAGCCTCCCATGCAATTTTCTACCATTGGCAAACCAGCTACTTTAAAGAGATTCTCCTGTCATATCAGCCATGTGAAGTGTGAAACCCAAACTTCAAAATTCAAAAAAGTTTAAAACAAACAGCAAAGTTTTTACAATAATTACAATAAAATTTATTAATACAAACCGCAAAATGAAAGAAATTGTCCAACAAAGTTTACCTGGCTAACATTCTCATCAGCAACCGCATCAAAAGTAAACCGCGACTCGGGATGTCCAGTCCATGTAATTGCTTGACAACTCTCTTTCCTAACACACTTTCCATACCCTTGCACCGATATTTCAGAGTTGCTAAGAGGACGCATTCTAATTATAACCTAGCTCACAAAAGTAAATCATATCAAACTCAATTCCCTTAAATCAAACTATAAAAAACAGAAAAACGTGAACAGTTAATAACAATTTTCAAATATTAATAATTACAATTACTCCCCCAAACAATTCCAATTATACAATTTCATTACTTACAGAGAAGAAAAAGAAGAAAAAATTACAGCCATAAATCTTAAAATTAACAAGCACAAAATTTCGTTTTAATCATCATTACTCTTGAAACACTAGGAAGCTTTGATTTGGACCTACTGAACCTGCATAGAGCAGTGTACTGTTGTTGTACCTGAACATTGTGATCTTTCCAGAAGGAAGGATCCTCGCAGAATTCAAAGCTCTGAGATGAAGAAACGGCGGCGCTACTCTGTCCGGCTACACTTTCGTCGTCCCAGTCGCTTAGGTTTCGAACTATGGAGCTTTGCGCGAGCGAGTCCTTGGCAGCGGATTTCAGAAGATCAGGAGTGTTCTGAACCAGCGAAAGCGATGCGGAGGGCTGGTCGTGGAAACCGAACCTGCTCTTTAGCGCGCTGGCAGCCTCGGATAGGAACGGCATCGTGAAGTTATCGGTCTCAGTTGAGGATTTGGGGAAATGAAGGAGTGGTGTTTGTGAGAAAGACGGAGAGAGAAGGGAGAAAGACGATGAAGTTGAAGAGTGAGGAAATGGGGAACGAGGGAGAAAGAAAATTGAGAAGAAGCAAGGTGAGAGAAAGATTTGGTGATCTAACGGTGGATATTCGTTTAAATTCAAACTATGAGACCGTTTGAGATCCGCGTTTCAAATTTTCGAAGAAGGAGCCAATAGATCCTCTTCCTTCAATTATTTTATTTCTTTCTTTACTATTTAGTTCACTTTAATTTATAATAAATAATAAATTATTTCACAGTTCACTCTTCGTATTAAATTACTTTTTACTTAAAAAGTAGAAACACTAGAAGGTAATGAGAAATTGCATATTTTTAATATTTTAGGTTGATAAACTTGTTTATTTGGGTGTGTGGTTATAGACTAGTTGGTATGTGTTTATTGTAATTTCCTTTTATGTATTTTAAATATTTTAATATATTTTTAATATTTATAAATGCATTTAGTTGGTATATGTTCACAGTTGTTTGACGTTTTTAATTATTTTTTCAAGTAATTTACCGGTATGTTTTATTTAATTTATTTTGGAATAAATAATTTTTCAAAAACAATTCAAAATATAGATAATTTTAATTTTCCCTAAATATGTTTTATGAGGTTGAATTAATCAAGATAATCATTATAAATCTAGTCTTTCCCTTATATTCATTTACTTCGTTTCGTTTTTTAGACTTAGTCTTTTATATTGATCCATATTTGCAATTCTACTTGGATAATTATATTTGAATGCTCAAGTCAATTAAAAAATAATAATTTAGTAAATTCTCAAAGAGTCATTAGCATTTATATTAAGACCCGTACCTATTTTATATTATTTGAATTTGAGTGTTATTCATACATATTGTTAATTCAGACCCAATGTCTATTTAATTATGATTAAAAATTGATTTACACTTAATTATTATTAATGAAGTGATTAAATAATAATTCTAAAAACTAATTAACTAATTGGGTAGTTTTTGGAGAGGTAGAGGTGTTGACATGTGTTGTGATTTTGTCAATTTATCAGATATTAAATATAAATATCACCATGTTAATTTATCGGATAATATACTAACCACTACTGGAGTAATAAAAATAAGTATTTGAAAAAAAATATGTAAATTTGATTATGTAACCTGTAATATAATCAAAGATAGTAATAGAGAATATTAATTGAAGGTTTTTTTTTTCTTACAATTTTCATTTGGAAAACATTAATGGCTAAAAATAGTTTTGTTATATATGATAGTTAAATTGAACATCACAAACAATAATAATATGAACGAGTATTTGAAATATTTTTTTTTAATATCTATGGGTTATGTGACATATAATCATATTGTATAATATATATAATTGAAAATTGAAGATATCTATATTAAGCTTGCGTTGGTTATAGTGAGAGAGTATTTCTTTTTAATTTTCAATTGAAAAACATTATTGGTTAGAAATAGTTTTGATATATATTATGGTTACACTGAATATCACAAAGAAAGGTAGTTTTCAATTGACAAACGAATGATTCATTTATAACTTGTAATTTATAAATTAATAAACGAAATTTTGTAATATAAGTTCATTTATAAGTTTCATACGAAAGATTTCGCAAAACGTTTATTATGTTTCCGATAAAATTTATAAGACGAATAACTGTTTGGCTATGAAACTAATTTTCTTTTAATGTATACTATGTTTTAAAATTGTTTACAACCTTGTTGGAATATGCATAAAGAACAAAAATAAAACTCGTAATTAAGTTACACACTGAATTTTTAAATAAATATGTAAAAGAAAATTATTGTTACACAAAAATGACAAAAATATTTACCCTCATCTTGTAATCTCTTGTACCTTATGATATTTTAAATAAACCCGAGACTAAAACTACTTTTCATACTCATTAGTGCCGTTGTTGTATTTTTTTTTTTTTTTAGTTTAAACACTTTTTATTATTTTGGAGTGTACTGTAAACATGAAGATATATTTTTGAAAGAAATACTTTGGGCGAATTCTTTGAGAAAACATTTAAAAGAAAATTTTGAAAATTCAATGATGACTTTGAAAATAATAAGATTTTTTTATATTTGGAAAATAAGTTGTTAAAGTAGTAGATAATTTAGAATTGGTTTAGAGGAGTAAATTATACTTTTAAATCTCATAGATTTTCAATTAAGTATAAAAGTCCTATAAAATAAATAAAATGGAATCTTATTAAATTTTATATTGCTTATAAATTTGGAAATTTGTTGAGATTTTGAGAAAAAAAAAATGAAATGAGGTATGAAAACTTATGATAAAGGAAAATAATGTTATATTTGAGGTGAAAAGTTTTCCACTTAATATTACTCAACGATAATAGTCTTTTCAATTCAGGTATAGGATATATTATTATTCACGTTTCAAGAGATTATACTGCTCATTTAAAATAATCAATTCCCATGAGATCATTAAGCGATGAATTTTTTACTCACATGTTGGTAATTATCCAGACATTTGGAAATGATAAAAAGTATTGTTTTTTCACCAAATCATTGGAACATATCCTATATGTGAAATAACATTCTACAGATCATTTTGGGTTTCATTGTTATTTGAGGAACAATATTAAAATTCAATAGGCGAAAAAAAGGTAGACTCCTCCCATACCTTGAATATAGATAAAGGTTTATTGAGTCATGAAATAATGAGAATAAGTGAAATTATTATAATTAGTGAAGTGATTGGAGACTATCTTGGGTCAATTGCTTCGTGCACTCCATCCATTTTTCTTAATTTTATATTTGCCCTTGTTAGAATATATAAAGAAGAAGTTATGTTTTTTTGGATTTGTGAAAATAGAGAAGAGTAGTGGTGGGTGATGGTGGAGGAGTTAAAATGGTGACAACATTAAAAATTAACGACGACGAAGATGGAGTAGCAGGGCGACATAAAGGAGCAAGGCGACGATAGAGGAGCAATGTAAAAGTTTAGAACACTGTTTGATAGAAAGGGTGAGTTTTCTCTTGAACTATGGAAATTGTTTTTTATAAGATTTTTGAAAAATGTTTTTCATAGTTAATTTTTTTTGAAAAATAGCTTTCATTACGAAAAACCTTTTTCCTAATATGAAAAGTCTCTTATGAAAAATATTTTTCGTAAGAGAACTTTTCTCTTATAGGAAACGTTTTTTGTAAGAGAATTTTTCTCTTATGGAAAACGTTTTTAATAAGAGAACTTTCCTGTCCTCTTACGGAAAACTTTTTTCATAATATGAGAAGTTGCTTACAAAAATTGTTTTTCATAATATAGTTTTCCTTCTACGTCATAACATCCTCTTATGAAAAATTGTAAGCAACTTCTCCTTCTACAGAAAACGTTTTTCATAAGCTCTCGTCCTAACTATTAATAACAAATTTCTCTTATGAAAAACGTTTTCTGTAACTATCTCCTCTTCTTATAAAAAACGTTTTCCTTAAACACTCATCCTTACACCCCTCACAAATAACGTTCTACGGAATAAGTTTTTCGTAACGTATTTCAACGACCCACATTCTATTACGGATTTCATTTTTCGTAAGAGGTTATTGTTAAACAAAAAATTGAATCACCCACCCTTACAACACGCCTAAACCATGTAAAATAAAAACAATTTACTTACAAATACTGCCATAAAAATTTCATTGCAACACTATCTATTACCTTCGTTCACAGAAAAACTTACACTCACTACTCACTCACTGAACCACTTTCTCTCTGCTAAAGACACTTGTAGCATTACAAATAACTGATGGGGTGCAGGAAGCAATTGTTGAAGTACAAAAAGCAATTGCCCAATCTTGGTCATATTTGCTTTTTCGTTGTGTCACTAGATTGAATATTGCTTTTTTTCACCCCTCACTTGCTTTCTACACCCTATTAAAGAAAGAAAATATCTAACATATCCTTCAGAATTCACATGTAAAGGCAAGAGGATTCGTGATTATAGTCATTGCACAATAGTAACGGAGGTCATCGTCATCTGTGTATTAGTGAAGGTTAAAGTAAAGATATTTACTTGCTTGTGTTTTCATGGTTTGAAGGGTTGTGGGAAACATATTTAGTGTTTTCTTGATTTGATTGTTTTACGCCGATTTCAGACAAGTTTTGCAATGGTTCTGCGATGGTTTGTGGAGATTTTTTGAAGGTGGTGCTGTTGGAATTGCAGAAGGTGTGATTGTAGATTTTTTTTTTCATTTTTAGAAAGTTAATTTCAGAAAAATTACAAAATTCTGTTTTTAGAAGTTTTTATTTTATTTTTGTAATTGTATTCCGAAATAACTTTTTCGAAACACACTTCGAGAAATTATATTTCGAAACTCAAATTAAACTTTCATATTTCAAAACTACCTTTTACACTTTCAAAATTCTTTATAAAAAATCAAATTTGAAAGTCATTTTTACACCTCTAAAATTAATTCTGAAATATCAATTTCGGAAACTATTTTTACTTTTCAACAGGAATACTAATTTCGAAAATCATTTTACATCTCCATAGAATTTGTATTTTAAAAATATAATTGGGTGCTGGAAACAAATGAAGAGTGTATAAGCAATTGCCCATTAGATTAATGTAATACAAATTGTTTCGAAATTTGTGCTCATAATAAGTTCAAAATGGCTTGCTTAAATTGCATCTTAAAAAAAAATCACTACTGAAAGTATTCATAATGCATTAGTTTGTAAATGAAATAACATAGTTATTCACCCATTTTTGGAAATTGTTCTATTGGTTTAGATGCTAGAGATGTTGACGATATTAAATATTACATGTAACTGAAATATATAATTGTATAAATACATATTTGTATAGTGAAATATTTACTAAGTTATAAAGATTGTTATGTATAAAATGTAATATGACTTGATAGGATAATCCTAAGGAAATTCATTTTCATGTAATTATAATATAATATTTTTTAATTTTCGTTCGTGGTATTTTAAATCATAACGATTAAGTATAATAAATTATTATATTGCATTATTTTATGAAAAATCAACATCTTATAATGTTTAAAAGTGATTATAAAATAGAAAATAACCCATGGACCCGATTCCATTTTATGTATAGAAAAGGACAAAAAGAGAAAATTGTTATATTAATTGTTATTTCGATAACTCTTGTTTTTTTTACTGAGAAGTGCAATAACACTTGCGTTTTCATTGGTACGATATAATATGATTAGTTTTAAAATATGTAAATACTGTTGGCGGTCATAAATTTTCTTTCATTCAAATATTTTTTTTATTCATTTAAGCAACAGATTTTGTAAAAAAACATATGTGTGACCGAAAATGATAATTTCATGTTATATTATAAAAAAATTAATGTATTACTATTTATTTTCATTGATGTAAAAAAAAAAAAAGAACTTTTCGTTAATCTATTAATCTATTCATATTAATTTCGGGAACAATTTTCCTTCTTCCACAGACCCTTGTGCCGCCACTCTATTCGAACCCTTGACGGCGAACCTGCGCGCGCTCGCGCTCTCAGTCTCTCACGCGCCGCTTCTTTCTCACGGCTGCAGGTACTCTTCTCTCTGCTGTATTGAAGTGTTGCTTTCTTACTGAACTCCGAAAATCATTCTTGCTTGTAGTTAGATTATTTCGATTTCGATTTCAGTACTGTACGTGGATTCATCAAAATCCTTATTGTGAATACCGCTTTCTGAAGTGGACTCATTCAATTTCGTTGGAATACTTCGAAACTAACTGTGCCGTATTCTATTCCCTGTATTTGCAACTGACTCGATTGTGATATTTATGAGTTTAGTGTAATATCTGATATTGGTTTATGGTTCTGCCTAGGGTTTTGCATAATCTAGCGCTTTCTCTGCACTCATAATGGGTAAAGCTAAAAAGGGGCCAAAGTTTGCTGTTAGGAAGAAGATTGTAACTTCCAAAGCAATAAAAAGGTGAGGTTTTTCTTTCTCTTCGTTGAATGTTGGTTCCTTCGTCGTGCTTGGTCTTGCTCTATTTTTATTGCTTGAAATCCTGTCAAATTCAGCTACAAAGAAGAGGTTTTGAACCCTGAAAAGAAGAATATTGTGAAGGAAAAGCTACCCAGAAACATGTGAGCTTCTATTCTAACTCTTTGCCCACTTTTAATTGGTTCTGAATTTATTGCTTTATCCTTTTCTCTGTTGGTTTAATTTTTGGTTTGAATTTGTATTATTTAGTCCTAGTCATTCTTCGGCACTTTTCTTCCAATACAATACTGCCCTGGGACCTCCTTACCGGGTTTTAGTGGATACCAACTTCATCAATTTCTCAATACAGAATAAAGTGAGTGTGCTTTGTTTTGCTTAATTTTATAGCTTTTTGTTTGTTTATCTCTTTCAAATAAACAAATGATAATTCTGGTTATACATAGTCAGCTTTCCATGGAAGACTTAGTTCAAATTTGTAGTATGTGATATATTTGCAACTATATGTAGATGACATGATGTTCATGATCTAGCGTTAACACCATTACATTATAAAAGTACTAAAGTATTTTAGTTGTGATGGATTTTGTAGTTTTTGTCTCTTTCTCACACAATTTTTTGGCTTTCTTTATGTAGTTGGATCTGGAGAAAGGGATGATGGACTGCTTATATGCAAAATGTGAGTTTGAAGTAGATGATAACTTGTCTTAATTTATCTATTTAATTTTTAGTTTAGCTGAATGACTAGGTTACTATGAATTTTAGATGTTTTGTTGTTATATTCTTTGCCATGATTAAGAAGCTCATCTTTGTAATGTGGCATTGTATATGTGAATCAAATATCCCATATTCTATGATTATTACCTTTGTTCTATTGGTATTTTTGATTTTCAGGTACTCCTTGTATCACGGACTGTGTGATGGCAGAACTTGAGAAGTTAGGCCAAAAATATCGTGTAGCTCTAAGGTAGATGAGATGTTATGTCATGATTATTATAGATTTATATTCTTACATTTGAGACGTACTTATACAAGGGCCAACCCAATGCATGGGTTGGCTTCCCCTTCGAGTGAGGTACCTATATAAAGTCTAATTTATGTTTGCTTGCTAAGCTTGTCCATGCTTTCTGTAAGTTTTCTTTTTCACTACATGCTTTTATTAATTAAGTTTTAGGTCGCATAAAAATCAAATTGTTTGTATAAGGTTCAAATATCCCACTATTGTTTAAATCACAAAGGGAAAAACATCTCTATTCGAACAAATTAACGAAGGTCAAGCCTCTGGACATATTTCTCATATAAGTTGTCACTCAATCTAGTAAAAAAAAGGAATTATATTATTGCTGTTTCAACTTCTGGTTGTATTTATTTATCCCTTTAATGCATAACAGGATTGCCAAGGATCCTCGTTTTCAGAGAATACTATGTACTCATAAAGGGACATATGCTGACGACTGCCTTGTTGAGAGAGTTACTCAGGTGTGATATATTTTTATGAGCTAAATGCTCAGAAAGCATCTGGTAGCAATTTGATTATTAAGATTAATGATTTTCCAAGATGGATGAGAAATAGTCTATTTACTGTTATTTTTCCTGTATTCTGATCCTGAGGAATGGGAAAACAAATTCTCATTCATATTTTCGTCTATAATGAAGGCAAGGCCCAATCCAAGAGGATGGTAAATTTGGTTGATTTCTAAACCCTTGTACAAATTTTCATTCATCTTTTGTTCTATAATGAAGGCAGGGGTCATCCTAAGAGGATGGTAAATTTGATTGATTTCTGAACCCTTGTAAATTTGTTGTGTTACTGATATCCTATTATATGGGACTGTGATATTTAAATCTCTTAACAGTATATGATCATCTACATCAGTAAACAAATGACTACTGCTACTCTTGAGATGTAACTTGGATAGAACTTTTGCATACAAATGTCCTCTCCCATGTTGTAATTTGGAACTACGAAAAATTATAGCAAAATTTTATGTCAGTTTTAAATTCATAGGCAAGAAATAGGTATCACTGAGGATTAATCTCTTCATTCTTTGGTGTTAATGGAATTCATCTTCAAATTCTTTGGTTTTGCAGCGTATATTAATATAATATTCATTTTAAGTGAACCATTTTATTAAAATGATTTCAAATAATAAAACTAATGATAACACCTATATGCTGCTTATTTTTGTGTTCCCCTTTATTTATGCAAACTGTTTTCTTGGAAACAGCACAAGTGCTACATTGTTGCAACGTGTGATCGGGACTTGAAGAGGAGAATTCGGAAGGTAAAGTCATTATTCGGTTTTCATCTTCGTTGTTTGATATTGGAATCTGAGGCATCACCCTTGAACTGAACTTTTGTATTACAGATTCCTGGTGTTCCAATAATGTACATCACCAAACACAGATACTCAATTGAGCGGTTGCCAGAAGCAACAATGGGTGGCGGTAAATACTCTTCTATGGTGAAATTTATAATGTTTAACGACGAATTTGAAATTTATTTATAAAGTTTAACGACGAATTTGAACTTAAATACCCAACTTTATTAATAAACTAGACAAGTTAAGCTTCATTGACTTTGGTTCCTCAGCTCCCAAGCCGTTCTTTATTTATGGTGTTTATTCATGAGCTCGAAATTGCCACCTGCATGGAGATACAATTTTATTCACGTACAAATAGATAATAACAGTGATTTTTTGTATTGTCAATCATAGAAGAAATCTACAGAGCCTATTTTTCTCACATGTGTACTAAAGCTAAGTTTCAGCTAAGATTAAAGTTAAATTTGTAATTTTTGCCTTTTGCACCGTAATTTAGTTCATTTAGTTGTTGATGATGAAATGTCATCAATTCATCATTGAGGTAGTCATGAATGGAAATGAATTATTAATTCTATGAGCAGTTAGCAATGCCAATACTATACTGAATATATATATTTGGCACTCAAACTGACATACTTGTGATTCTCAATGCAGCACCAAGAATTTGATGCAGTCAAACCGAAAATGGTAAAGCTTGCTATACCAACAATATGGACACTGAGAAGTATGAAATCCTGCCACAGTACCTTCATGCTTGGTCTTTTTGCTGGCTGGATTTAATTCTACCGGAAGCTTGAGAATGAACAAAAAGCAACTCTTCAATGGGTTTTATACCTGAATTTTTGTTAGTTTAACTTATAGGTGTAGGTTCTGTCAATTTTGTTTTTCTCATATTGCCTATCTAATGTATCATTGTTAGCCTTGAAGAAAACTATGATGACATTTTAATAGTTCAAGCCATGGAGAATTCTTGAAACGATGGTGTTTTTTTTTAATTGCTAGAGAATGACCTTATTTTTATTGAATCTAATTTGTATTAGTTCATCCTTCGCTTGTCAGAATACTGAATCTGAAAATGGAGAATTCAAAACCACTGTTTTACTTCTTTAAAAGCCACTACTTGTTCCAAAAAATGTTTCAAAATTATGTTTTACACACACACATATACACAACAGAACATTTGATATAACTTGATTGCTTAAGCCGTTTTTGCCGTTCTCAAACAACTTCAACTAAATAAATGTATAATCTTTAATTCAACATTTTATATTTCATGTGATCTTAATCCAAAATTTAGCTAACTAGAAACGTATAGAATTTGAGTCACTAGAATTTTACGAAATGCTACAGAGCATATATTAAATGAAGAAACATAAATTGCAAAGAATTAATTTCATTTTATGCTAGAAGCGTCTACATATCAAAATTCGTTCATGTTTTACAGAGGTTTAGAAAGGTATAAAAGTAAAAGAAGAGATTTACTTATGGGTTTTATATAAAGTTACATGTGTAAAAGGGACTATTAGTATGAGAACTTCAAGAATATGCAAACAAAAACTATGGATATGTTTGTTCAATTTAATATTCGATATGCTTGTTGAGGAACATGAACGATATACAAAAAAAAATAAAATTGTAACTTACATTGCATGTGTTTTTATGGTTGAAATGGTCTTGATTAAGGAGGCAGGAACAATAAGTTTGAATATTAGAGGGAGACTGGAAATAAAATATTTTTGTGTAAGTCGGAGTAAGAAAGAGAATATGTATTAAAAATGAACCATAATAACTATCATATTTTATACTACCATTTGATAATTATAAATATAATTATTTTGTTTCAAAATGTTATTTATATTTATTTTTATTAATTAAATATAATATTTTATTATTAAAAGAGGTTGCAAAGTAGATGTAAGAGAAAAAAGTGGGTAGCAAATGATAATTTTTCATTACAAATCCAATATTATGTGAGAAATTTGACTTGGAATGTGAGAGAACAAGTCATACCATGGTAAGTTTCTAAGTTTAACTAGATGTGATCAATCATACAAAACAATGGAAAAACTATTTAGGATGTCATATAATACAGACAATACAAATATGATGAATTAAATGAAGAAAGAAATTAGGAGTTAGTTGTACTTTGATTTAATTATATTAATTATAGAGAAAAAATGCATTTATTTTACAGACATCTCAAATGTGCACTTTGATTTAAATTTTTTTGTTACAGAATGAGTTGCAGTGCGACATATAAAATGGTAAAATAATAATTCCAAAAGGGTAGTTGTCTCTACAGAGTGAGGTATCAGCAGAGACGCGCGAGGGGAAGGTGGAGTGCGGGTGAGGGTAAGCGTTACGTTAGTTAAGTTAAGGTGTTGTTGAGTTTGGTACATGGACGAAGTGATGACCATGGCGGATGTCACGGCCAACACGCAAGCATCAGCCACCGCCTCCGCCTCTTCTTCCCTCCCTTCGAATCTCCCTCTCATTTCCGCCTTCCTCTCCTTCGCCCTCGCACAGTTCCTCAAGATCTTCACCACCTGGTGCGTCCCTCCGTTTCTTACACTTCCACCAACGCGTAACGTTTCTTCTCTCTTTCTCTCTCGCGCCGTTAATTCAAACTCAATTGTATGTTCTTTTCCTCGTCCGTTAGATCAGAGCGCTACGATAAGAAAAGCGCGGTTGGTTGTGTGTGCTTTTAGGATCCAGCGTGTTACTGGCGTTTTGGACGCCTGTGTTGCTAATATTTGTGTTTCGTCGATAATTCGTGTTTCGTGTTATGTATTTGGTTAAGGATTTGTTGAGATTTGAGTTTTAGGGTTTGGAATTGAAGTACGGTCCGTCTCTGTGCTCTGGATATTGGAGTCTTGGGGATGAATCAATCCGCGGGGAAATCTAGTCTCTGTTTGCATATAGATAAGCTTTTCTTGGCTTTTTTTTTTTTTTTTTTTTTTTTTAGAAATCGAATATTTTTTTTTTTGTTGTTGGTTTT
>Ga0123340_1002931_pt1 | contig 15753 bp, 5 predicted proteins | sample SirMexnodulemix_FD_89961 | JGI IMG/M metagenome (GOLD analysis project Ga0123340, IMG submission 89961) | Root nodule microbial communities of legume samples collected from Mexico - Siratro Mexico nodule mix | ecosystem: Host-associated > Plants > Roots > Nodule | place: Mexico: Nepantla... | reverse complement strand
TTTTGGAATACATACATGTGTCTCAGGGGTGGTAGGTCTAAGTGGTTAGCTTAGTTCACCTAAGTGGTTCGCTGTGTGTAGTTTTGGAACACACACATGTGTCTCAGGAGTGGAAGGTCTAAGTGGTTGGCTCAGTTCAAATAAGTGGTTCGCTGTGTGTAGTTTTGGAACACACATGTCTGAGGGGTGAAAGCACTAAGTGGTTAGCGCAGTTCAAATAAGTAGTTCGCTGTGTGTTATTTTGGAACACACACATGTGTCTCAAGGGTGGAATGTCTAAGTGGTTAGCTCAGTTCAAATAAGTGGTTCGCTGTGTGTAATTTTGGAACAGACACATGTGTCTCACGGGTGATAGGTCTAAGTGGTTAGCTCAGTTCTCCTAAGTGGTTCGTTGTGTGTAGTTTTGGAACACACACATATGTCTCAGGAGTGGAAGGTCTAAGTGGTTAGCTCAGTTCAAATAAGTGGTTCGATGTGTGTAGTTTTGGAACACACACGTGTCTGAGGGGTGAAAACACTAAGTGGATAGTTCAGTTCAAATAAGTGGGTTCGCTGTGTATAATTTTGGGACACACACGTGTCTCAGGGGTGGAATGTCTAAGTGGTTAGCTCAGTTCAAATAAGTGGTTCGCTATGTGTAGTTTTGGAACACACGTGTCTGAGGGGTGAAAATACTAAGTAGTTAGCTCAGTTGAAATAAGTGGTTCACTGTGTGTAATTTTGGAACACACACGTGTCTCAGGGGTGGAATGTCTAAGTAGTTAGCTCAGTTCACCTAAGTGGTTCGCTGTGTGTAGTTTTGGAACACACACATGTGTCTCAGGAGTGGAAGGTTTAAGTGGTTAGTTCAGTTCAAATAAGTGGTTCGTTGTGTATAGTTTTGGAACACACACGTGTCTGAGAGGTGAAAACACTAAGTGGTTAGCTCAGTTTAAATAAGTGGTTCGCTATGTGTAGTTTTGGAACACACACTTCTGTGAGGGATGAAAATACTAAGTGGTTAGCTCAGTTCAAATAAGTGGTTCGCTATTTGTAATTTTGGAACACATACGTGTCTCATGGGTGAAATGTCAAAAACAATTATATTTTCTCTTTCATTATTATGCGAGACCACATATACCACGTCGGAGTGTCAAACAGAACTAACAGAAAATGCAGTTTCAAATTATCATTTTCCTTGTAATAATTGTGTGTATTAGAATCTGTGTAGAGTAGATAAACAAGTTAACTTAAGAGAGAGCAGAAAAATGGAATTAGAGTGCAATTAATGCATGTAGAAGGTACAGGTGGAGAAGAAGAGGGAAGATTCGTGGCTTTGGTTGTTGTGGCTGAAAAGGAAAGAGAAGTTAGGCAGAGGGTAGGAAGGAAGAAAGAAACAAGAAACATGAGAAGGATGTGGGTCCCATGTCAGATAATTAATTGGTGGGTGAGAATGAAGTGTGAGTTGCTGTCAACCCCACATTGGCTTTGAACTTGTGGCTACGAAGTAATGTTTGAGGCCAACAGAGTTGACAAACACTCATTTATTGTGTCTTTGCAAAGTTCTGGAATCAACCCCCAAGGTCCCCCCACTTCTTCAAAATCCTTTCTTTTATCACACACTCTAATCATAGTCCTTCCCCATCATCATCGTCATCAACCACCACCTCCACCCTCCCTCACAAACAACACAACATTCAGTGAAAAACAAAACTATCATACCCACATGGATTTGGTGAACACCTGTACTCTTTTCTTCCTCCCTTCTCTTTTTATGTTCATATTATATTCATCATAATATAATATAGATAGATACACACACATATATGTATTTTTATCTATACATGTATGATGTTTCGTGTCTCACTTTAACTTTCTTTGTGTTTGTTGGCTGAAGCAATGAAAGTGAGAGAGTCCAACTATGCGAACGCTTTGTGATGCTTGTGAGAGTGCGGCGGCTATAGTTTTCTGCGCCGCTGATGAGGCTGCACTTTGTCGTGCCTGCGATGAGAAGGTGGTATTTTTTATCAGGAGATCTTCTTTGTGATATCTTGTGCTCATTTCGATATTGATTTGTGTTTTGGTGCTTCGTTTAGATCGCTGACTTGAATGTTATGATCTGGTGTTTGTTGAAAAGTGTGGCACAGTTACTATATTTCATTGGTAATTTAAGAATATTGAAAAACTTGGAGAAGTCCATGTATGTATGGGGTAACGAATTGAAGGGCTTGAAGGTTGACCCTCCAGCTTTATTGTAGCTTCATAGATATGCTTCGATCCGATTTGATCTTGTTGGGGTGTTGTGTGAATTGGATATCCGAGTTTTTATTTTACTTTTATTTGTGGTGGTTGTTATGGTCAACCCCTTTCAACCAATGGGTAGAAGATTAATCTTTTGGAGCTGACAGGTTCACATGTGCAATAAGCTAGCTAGTAGACATGTGAGAGTTGGTCTTGCGAGTCCAAGTGATGTGCCACGGTGTGACATATGTGAGAATGCACCTGGTAGGTAGTTTCCTCTTTCTATCCTTATGGTGTTCCTATGATGCTTATTGTTTATATGTGTTTACCCTTTCAATCTGGATGTAGCTTTCTTCTATTGTGAGACAGATGGAAGTTCCCTTTGTTTGCAGTGTGATATGATAGTTCATGTTGGAGGTAAAAGAACGCATGGAAGATATCTTCTGTTCAGGCAAAGAGTTGAGGTTAGTGACCCTCTCCTTTCCAACATGAATTGGTCTTAATATTTTCATTGAGTAAACCCACAATTTTGTATAGAGATTGTGAGTAGTGTTGGCTGTTTTAATCTCTAGTTTAACAAAACGCTCCCTAACTTTATAAAGTGTTATTCATTTTAATCCTTAGTGTTAGAGAAGAAAAACTAAAGTGAATAATGTTTTCCAAAGTCAAGGATTAAAGTGACCAATGCTTACAATCTTAGGGATTAAAGTGGGCTTTACTCATTTGTTATCTTGATACTTTTGGATTCCCTTAAAATGTGTAATGTCTCTTGTTCCATAGTTTCCAGGAGACAAATCTAGTCATGCTGAAAATCCGGTTTCACAGCCATTGGAACCTGGTGAGAGTAAAAGAGGACAAAATCCACTTCCCAAACTAAAAATGGGAGAGAAGCAGCAAAATCATGGGATGCCTCTGCTTTCAACGCCAGGACCTGATACTGATGGGCATACCAAGATGGAGACTAAAATGATTGATTTGAACATGAAGCCTAATAGATTACATGAACATACATCAAATAATCAGGTTAGAGTGCGTGGGAAGTAACCTTTGTTTTCCTAGTTAGAAATTTCTTTTCAAGTAAGGTTGTGTTTCACATAAATGGGATAGTAACCCTTTTAGTGCAAATCCATTCATCATGCATTAAACATAGTAAACTTGTTCAAATAGTTCTGATTGAGATATGGAACTAATTGAAATGTCATGTGATGTGATTGTCAAATTAATTATCTTGTAGGATCAATTTCTAGCTTTATTTGAAGCTTACATATTGCTTCCTTCTGAACCACGTATTCAATAAAACTTGTACGTGTGGTTGAAGAGTTGGTCTGAACAATAATATCGATCATAATATGGTTCCACTTGCTGTCATCTAATGGCTGGATGAAAGTAGAACCTTGAAAGTTGTTGTAACATTTGTACTAATGACATCTTGTCTTGTTGTGCTCAGGAATGATTTCTCCCTTTCTTTGCAGCCATAAATGGTGCAACTAGGCAATGCAGTTCTGACAGGATCCTACACCAAAAATCTACCACTGGCAAAAGCTTCATTTGTTGTCATGCATGCTAATCACAAGGATGGCATAGATATTCATCCTATTATGGAAAATGAGGCACCCAAATCTTTTGAGGAGTTTATTCGTCTATGTAGGAACTTAATTTGGTAGTTCAACACATCATATCTGTATTGCAAAGCATTGTTGATTGTATATCTATGATCGCTTCCAATGAATTGCGTGTTGTTGAATTTTGTTTTTGGTTTCAGTTTGTATGCTATTACTTCCCTCACAAAATTCAGAGGGGAATAAAATTAGTCAATTAGCCAAACACATCAATTGGCTTAAGTCATAGAGGTATTTGCAAATCATGTTGACTTAATAAGTTTTTGCGTTAATAGATATTGTCACTGTTCAACACTTCTTCATGCTCTGAAATCGGTGTCATTATCAGTGTAAGTTGTTGGAATACAAACCACAGGCACTTCATATGCAAATATGATTCTCCTGTCTCTATCAAGTTGATTACTCAAGGATTCTCCACCTAATGTCTTTACACCACATTTTTTTTTTTTAATCAAAGATAAGATACTTATTGTCTCATCCTTACGTGTTGAAGTTTCAACAAGTTTGATGTAAAGTCAATTATGTGCTGAGAAACTTGCCAAAATAGGGGATTGTTCAAAACGTTATTGGAGGATTATCCATTTGCATCGATGTCTTATGTCATGGTTATTGTCATTGATACCTTCTACACTCACCTCAAGTGTATTGTTTACTTTTCTTGATAAAAAAAGGTATCATTATATTAACCAACAAAGTTAGACATAATAAATATTTAGGTCATCAAATAGGTTGATTAGGATATATAGTTCCTACTTGAGAAAAAAATATTGGAGTCACAAATTTTACTTTAATGGTCGATTTTATTTTAAATTATAAAACATAAAGTGATAATGGGTAATATTCAATTCATGAAAAAGAGCAACAATTTTTGTGATAGATGAGATATTAGAACCTGGTTTTTTATATAAAATTGCTGAGTCCTTAAGCACAGTCAAGAAAATCAATACCCCATTTATTTAGTGGCTTTTGGTTGGAAAGCATTTTACTCGCCTGCTATGATTCCAAGATTTCTGATATTTCTCCAGATTAGATATCTATATTCATTTTGGGATGACACGTGGTTCTGGGATTTTATCCAAAATCCACTTAAATTGTTTAAAATATAAGTCGATGTTTATTATTAGAATATATTTATTAATGTCTAATCATTTAAAAATTTATATGTGCTTTTTAAGATATATAATATAACACAATTTAATTTCCATGAAATTTATTTATAATGAACATGTTAAAAATATGGTTTTCAAAAATTATTTTTTCGTCCTACTGGGAGCTGGTGGAGGCCATTGACCTTTTACCTTTTGTTACGTAAATTTAAGACCTTTTGGTGATTTTTCAAGATTAATAGTATATTAAAGTCAATTTTTTTAAACAAACAATTAATAGAATTAAAGTAGTAGTAAAATTAAGATTTATTATATTGAAGTGATTTATACTCTTACTATGCGTGTGGGTCCAAGTGGGAGGAGGTCGAAAAGAATTTGTAGCCATGAAAGTCTCTTTCTGTCTATCATTCATGCATAGTGAAGTGGTCAATTATTCAAAAACCATGGCTGGAAAACTAGATTATTCCTACTATCCATCAGTGTGTTTATTTATTGAGTTGATTTAATGTGAGTGAGTTGATGTGGATGATATTGGGTTGGAGAATACCCAGTTTGGTATGTTGGGAGGTGAGGCACTCTCTGATGAAGAGTTTGGTGGTCTTGTACATATCGGACCAATAGAAAGATGCAGCAAGGTGATGAGGCATAAAATTAATCATAGCGATGGGTAATGATCAGAAAAGGTGTGGATGCTTGGTTGTGCTGGTTAGGACGGTAGAATGTGTCAAAACTCAATGGCACAACGTTGTTCTTCAAGTGTTTGGAAAGCATTGGTGAGTAGAATTTGAAGACTTGCATGCAGGGACAATGCTTCTTGCCGAAGATGGCAATCGGGAAACCTCTTTCAGAATAACGCCAATACCTATTCCAAATGCATTCATCTCAACTACCAAACGGAGAGATCAGGCAAGGACAGACTTTTTTAGAATATATTGTAATTTTGTAAACGTTGTACGAACTGCAATGGATCATTACATCATTGTAATTTAATAATGTTCGTGGATAGTAAAATAAAAAAGCAAATATGACTTAAACAAAATAGTTATTACAATTAAAGTGAAGTGAAAAAAAAAATGGCAAAAAATAATTTGAATAAACACTTGTTAGAAAACAGCACAAATCTACAAACTATCATAATTATAACTAAAAACAATTCTTATTTATTTTATCTCATCATATGACAGTATAAAAACCTATTTACACTTTGTATATCCGCTTATTTTTAACAAACTTTCAAATAAATCAAACTAATAGATAAGTAGATTACGCTCCAACTTAATAATAGTAACAATAATACAGATTAGGATTTAATAATAATAATAATGATAATAATAATAATAATAATAATGCAGGTCAGGATTAGACTTGCAAAAGCCGGATGTGTTTCGTTTCTACCCTTATTTATAATGAAGAAGCTCATACATCTCTTAATTTTTTCCTCCAAACAAACCATATAACTAACCAAATTAACATTGGTTTTGTTTATTGAAAACCGACCCTAAAAGCTTTCTAATTAACTTTCTGTCTAAAGAATAGATTGAGAATCCATGAAATCAAATTCAAAATCGATATCAGTCTAATTGATATGCAAATTTTTAAAAAGAAAAGTTGCCTCATCAATACTGTTTATTTTCAATGATTAAGCAACATCGTTTTTATAAACTATAGCAACTAACTGAATCTCGTTACACTGAAAGGCAAAGCAAAAGAAATATTTTACATTAGCGTTGTGGAAGATGTCAATGTTAGAAAAATTACATGACAGAAATTTAACATGTACAAATGTAAAATAGCTGTACAAATGTAATATAGCTGTACAATTGCCATAGATAGCACCGTGAAACGATAACGATGATGGAAAGCTGCACCATATATAGGAAGTGTCCGACCTGCAGTGGTGAAAAAGGCTAAAACATATTTGTTTTGAATGTTTTGAAACAACCAGAACTGATTAAAAAAAGACACTTTCCTACATATAGGATGGTAAGGAAAAGAGAAAGTGAAAAAAAAAAATGGAAACAGATAAAGAATAAAATGAAAATTAAAGGTGTTTAGTTGAAGAAAATATAAATAAAACTAGATAAATAAATGAAACATGAGAAGGAAAATATATATGTGAAATCCAATTTTATCTATCACTATTATTTCTACTCCCCCCGTCCAACCAATTCACATGAAAATGTTAAATAGGGGGGGAGGGGGATGGTCTGATGTGATCCCTTTGGATCCACGAAAACCAAATGCTACGAGTAAATCACATAAGCTCTCCATTTGCCACATCATCACTAAGTTTATAGATATGTTGGTTGCAATGTGGACCCAATTAGAAAAAACTTAAAACTAGAGAGACTAGGATGAAAAATGGGTGAGACCCAAGACAAACAGAGTAAATAAGTCAAACAGAAAACGTTTGACGTGAATGTGGCGTGACAAATGAAGAAAGTGATCTATTACTGACTGCTAAGACTTGGAGTTGATTTTTAAGATTGAACTAAAAGATGAGATTTAAGAAAAAAATACCAGGGTTATTACTTGATATGTGAATAAGGTATAAAATAGAAGAACGCACAATAAAAGAAATGTACCATCATCATGATTGGAATAAGGTATAAAACTGGAGAACGCATAATAAAAGAAATGTACCATCATCATGATTGGAATAAGGTATAAAACAGAAGAACGCATAATAAAAGAAATGTACCCTCATCATGATTGGAAGAGAGTTATTGTTGCGATATAACCATTCTTCATCACCTGCTAACATCACCAGAATATTAGTGATCTCTTCAAAGAATCATTGTGGACTAAACTATAGAATAGCAGGACATTATAAATACAAAGGACACACCTCAAAAGCAATATTTTGATAACCATACACAAACGTAGAACCAAAGGGATTACTTGCAGAGCCTTGCGTTTGGATGGCAGCTCGTCCACAATCCCCAAGTATTTCCTAAAAGAATCAATTGCAAATATTATATGATATAAACTTTGATTAGTCATTATGAAAAAATCACTTCAAATGCCAGTCACTATTCTCTTCTACAAATTGCTTCATATATTTCAAAAAAAAAAAAAAATTCCATAACTCCATAAGATATAATCCAATAAAAGGGATAGAAGACCACCTTCACTTGTTCCCATTTGGTGCTAGGTGTAATAACCCTCTGTTTGCTATTATTTACTTCATCGAATGATCCCCCAACTGCTGGAAAGGTCAAAAATAGATTTTATTTCTTAATTAACAACAAAAATTTACAATCAACCATTACATCAAGACCAAAATAAACACACTATTGCAAATAAAAGATTGCTTACAATCTGCACCATAGATAACAAAGTTGCACTTAATGTAAGAATTGAAATCCGCATGACCGGGGAAGTTGGTGTGTAGCACAAACTTCTTGATTTTGTGAGTCTGAAAATACAACAGACATGTGGAGTTTCCATTATCAGTCGTTTCACCATGTAAAGAAGCAAAAGCACGATGGAAGATACAAACCTTTCCATCAAATAATATGTCCAGACCACGAGTGAAATAATTATAAAAGTAATCTCCACATAGAGTTGTCCTTGGTCGAAGATCAGAGGCAGAATGAATACCCATTTGATCCACCTACAGAGTTAGAATTAAGAATCACACTTCATACAAACCAAAACTCATTCAGGAAGTTCACCAGTTCAAAATATTATGAAGTTGTTTTATGCTCAAGTTATACTTCAGACCTACTTAAGTAAATATATATTTAGTGAATATCAATACTTCTCCATGAAGAGAGTAACTAACAAGATTAGAAGAAAAAATATATCAGCTGCAGATTTTCTTTTGACTGTTAACTCGACCTTAATAACTTCTGTTTGGACACACCCCAATTTTTAGTATTTAGAACTTATCCACTGCAGAACCCAAAAAAAAAGTGTCAAGTACAGCATTGCATGTATTAAGGGGATTTTCTTCTAAAGCATTTGGTAGAGACTAGAGATCACACTACAAAATCTCCTTGTATCTCGCATTTAATCATGCTTTTGGCTTCCATATATAACACATTATGCAACAACCATAAGAAGTAACAAATCTATGCAGCTATGCATACAAAAAATTCTTGAAAGAAAAAGCAGAAAAGAAAATAGCAAAGTAGAAAGCTGAAAGAACGAGCAGTTCATATAAGCCATAGCATGCGAAACATGGCATAGAAGAGAGGGTGATTTTGGAAATAGTGGATCATATGTATCTTCTTCCTTTAATTTTCTTCCCCCGTTGACCCTGTGTTTTCACTTTTATCCATCTATCCAAACAGCAGAAATTCCATTGTGTCCTCTCTTTTCTCTTAACCAAATTACCAAACAAAGGCATAGACTAAAACATGAATGAAACAATCAATTTCCTAGGTCCTTATAATAAAGTAGAAGATATAGTAAAGATTGAATTCTATACTACTTGCGGACTGACTCAGCGTGTACACCATAATCTGAAAAACAGAACTGTATAGATTTTCATAAATAAAAATTTCCTCAGTACACCAATCATAAGTACAAAAAAAGAGTCAGGTTCTGTAGACATCTATGCAACATATATCAGTTTAGTTCCACAATAAAACCTACAAATTAATGACATTCCATTCAAAAAATTAGTAATTAATGGTATGAGCACCTGCTTTTGATGAATTCCACAAGGACGGCCAAGCTCAGTCCACACATCCTGCACAAAACATTAAGCATTGCATAAACTTTCGTTCAGATAAAGAATATGAAAGACGTGGATGATGACAAAAAGAAGTAACAAAAAGCATAGCAAATTCATCCACTAAAAGCAGATCTCAAATGGTTTCAATTGTATGTAGCAGTACATAATGTTTACCTGAGGAGATGCACCGAATGGAATGTGCTGAGAGCCAACTGTGAAATACAATTCTTCTCGCAGCTATATTAACCAAGAAAAAATTGAATTAGATGTCAATACTACAAATCACCTAGCCAACTGTGAAATACAATTCTTCTCGCAGCTATATTAACCAAACTGAATTAGACGTCAATACTACAAATCACCTGGTCAAATCAGGAAAAATGTTTCTCTAAAATGAAGCCAACTAAATGTGTCATTCTAAAGAATCCAAAACCCAAACTGATATAGGGTTTAAAGGAACCAAACCTTCACATGGACCTCTTCCATATAAATGCTTCCAGCAGGTAATGGTGGAGCAGAAGCCTTATCCATTAAAGATCCCACCCCAACCTTCTTACCAGAGGAGCTGTCATATACAGAAACACGACAGGTCACTGGTGTGGTCCCATCAGGAAACTCCAATGGCAATTCCACTGTCATAATTAAAAGAGAAAGTGTCAATGTAATAAAATAAGAAAACTAGGTACAACATTTCAATTTGAAGATGATATAGTAAATACCTCCACCGTCCTGACAGCAGTCTGCAAATTGACTTGGAATAGGAAAGGCAAAAGAAAGACCCTAAAGAGCAATCCAGAAATATAAAGCAAAAAGTATTATTAACACAGAATCGTAAAAAACCAAGGCAATAGTAGATAAGCATTTGATATCCAAACTATGTACCGGATAGAATAGGGTGTAAATGCCTCTATCCTTGTCAAATATTCCAGGATATGTGGGCCCAAACAATGCATATACAGCAACAAAAGTAGCTAAAGTTGACGGTCCCCTAGAAGTGGAAAAAATCATCAATAGTTCAACAATAAATATATACTAAAATTACAAGTCCAAATACTCACCCAATTAAGGAGGTCGAATAGCGCATCTGAAGTCGCTTTACATCAAATATTTCAATAAGCCGCAGTCTCTAAAATAGAAAAGAAATGGTTCATGATGACAAAGTCTTCCAGTCATGAACAGATACCAGTGTATAAAAGCACCATATAACAGTTTAGAATGATTGAAAACGTAAGAAATTATGCAAACAACAGTGTTAGTGCTTGAGATCTTCGAGAAGAAAAAGATATCAGTTAATGCGCCATTACTTTTGAACAAAGTAGAAATGTCAGGCACTCATGTTTAAAAAGTCAATTCTCAAGCATGGTACATCTTGAGGGGAAGGAGCACATCACTGTAACAAAAGAAACAGACATAGTGTAGAAAAGACAAAAACTTCAAACAGTTCACCCCAACTAAGTTGCACAAAAAATAAAGATAGCCAAATTTTAAACATGCATTATCACATTGGTTCAACAGTTTCTATTTGGACAGGCACAGTACCAGGACATCCTCATACAATTTCATTCTCATTATCCTCTTATCAAGTTTTACTATGCAAGCAGAATAAGCTTCAATGACAATGCAACTAACTACAGACTCTTCTAAGATAATCCAAACCAATAACATTCAGAACTCATACCTTTTCGCAGAAATTCTTAACACGCTTGCTGAGTTTGCATTTTCAAATGCGTCAGACTAATTTAGTTGCTTTGTTTAGTTATTGTTCATAATACCATAGAGCTACCAAAGCATTAGTAATGGCCCATCATATCATTTCTAAACTTACAATAATAGCTAGTCAAGCACTCAAGTTTCCAATTAAAGACATAATAAACAAAAACTTGACTAACTGATACACATCATTTCATGCTTTCCAAATAAGGACTCTACACAAAAGAATAAATCAACCACTGGAGCAAGATGAAGGACTAGAAAAACATATAGACCTGAGACCACGGATCGAATCGAAGATGGAAGCCATGATCTGGAAAACTGATAACAATATCCAACTTCAGGGGTTCCTGCATGTGCATTAGAGCAACTTAAAACAAATAAAAAAATCATCTCTTAGAAAATAAAAACAACAGCTGTCTCACAAAGGCGATGCCACCAATAGTAGCCTGCCTGAAGCAGACACTAAAATCACTCGAACAAGTTCACACAATCATAGCCAAGAAAAATGACAAGAACTAAAGCCATAACCATTTGTGACAAACCTCATCAAAATACTTGACATGCACCACGTCATATATATTAGGCTGCTGCTCTATCTGAGCAAATGCTTCGCAAACAGGCATCCCTAAACAGTATAAGGAATCGGCAACAAGCCAAGTCAGTAAACACATTAACAAAACATAAACCATAAACATTAATAAATTTAGCTGTATCAAAATATTGAATAACTTGACTTTGAATATGTGTGATAACTCAACAGTCAAGAGACAAAAGGCAAAATTAAATTACCATGTCTTAGACCTAAATTTACATAAAGAGAAGTGAAAATCCGAAACGGATTGGATTAGTGTTGAATTGAAAATATTGTGAGAGAATAATTACCTAGAGTGAAGGGTCCGATACCGAGACCGGGTCGGAGATCGAGAACGATAGCTCCCATGGCTGTGCCCTCGCAACGGCGACGGGGTCTCTGCAACATAGTGGTTGTGAAAATAATTTGGGTTGGGAAATTGGGGGTGAAGGAAATCCCTCCGTTACTTTCTGTGAAGAAATCAAACGGTAACAGGAAGGGGTGGAATGTTTATGTAGGGTTGTGGAGGATCCGATTCGATTTCGTTGGACGGAAAAACGACCTTCGGTTTCCTTGTTCAACACCCCAAACGCAAAAGATGCTCCTCTCGCACGCCACGGAAACCCACCTCACCTAAATTTTTTGTTTCTTTTTCTTAAACGGTTTGGTCTTGTTTGATAGATACCCAGGGTGTTATGTCAAGCCCTTTCTTGAAAAAACACTACTAGTTCTTATGTTTTACAATTATTTTATATTAATAAATAAACACTTACTTTTTGTAGGGAAGAAGACACACAAAAATATAAACATATAAAATAGATGATGATACAAGACAAGTAGTAAAATAAAAATAGATTATCTCCTTCTTTTCTATGCTTTCATCCCATCAGACACACCTTTATCTTTTTTTAACTTGAAAAATATATATTTTTATAATCGCTAATAAAATGAACATGCATACTTTTAAAAAAAATGAATTACAATTCAAGATGACTATGACACACAAAACTATATAGTTTTAATAAAAACAAATGGTAATGAAATAAAAACATTCTGCAACATATTTTTCTTAGCGTTGCTTCCAATTTTGATCTATAATTTTCTTTCTGTCTTTCTTTTTTGGTAAGAATTTTTGGTTTTCCTTTTACATGGTTCTTTGGAGTATGTATTTGGGGTTTTTTTATGTATTTATGAATTTTAAAAAAATGCTCTATAGCACTTTTTTTCTTTAATACTCACTTAAAAAGTGTGTTTTTTTATTTTCTTAAATTGTAGCATTTTTAGTTTTGTAGGTTTTCAATTTTTTCTTCTTTTTATTAATGCATGTTTTGTGTTTTTTTCATTTTCTAAACTCGTCAGTTTTTAAAATATTTTTTCTGTTTATTTGTGAATGTTCTTTTTAGTTGGGTGTTTTGAATTTTATTTAATTAAATTTAAAAAATACTTAAATATAATGTTGTAAATTTATTTTTATTTATTATATAAGTATATTTTTATATTTAGTTAATTAATAAAAAAACCATGTTAATTTAATGTAATTTAAAATAATAGCACTGCATTTCACATTCAAAAGGAAAATAAAATTTTGAATAATATTCTAATTAAAGAAGTTAACCAAACATTTATCATTGAGAGTTTGTCACAACCTGACGTTCTTAGTTGTATTCAAATTCAAATTCTAATACATGGTAAATGGGTGTATTATAACTCGTGTGTAGATTTATAGTGGCATTTTGTCATTATCATCATCTTTGTTTTTTTTTTCTTTTTAATTTCATTATCGAACCATTGTGAGATATTGTGAGTGAATTGGTAAGAGTCCATGAATGATATTGAATTTTATGTAGAGGGTGATATGATATATTATAAATTGATTTTTTTTTTTGTCATTATACATATTATCAACATTTTTCAACATAATAATATATAATAAATTATCTATTACTTTTTTAATTATTATTATTAATTTTATTTTCTTAAAATATAGAAATACTTATATTTTTAAAAAATTAAAGTTAATAATAGTAGTTACAAAGAAAAAAGTGAATAGTCTGTAGTGTATTTTGTGTTAAAAGATGTTGATAAGTTAATGTGTAGTTACTTTTAGTATTTTTTTTAATATTTTAATAATTTATTTACATTTTTGAAAATATAATAAGAATAAGATAAGAATATGAAATGTATATCATAAAAAGAAATTTCATCATAAATATCATAGATTATTTCTATTAAAACTACAATTTTTAACTATTTTTATTGTTAATATTGTTAAAAAATATTATTATTATCATTAACATTTTCTTTTATTATTATTATTGTTCATATTTACTAATATGTGAATATGTACATATGTTTACATCACTTTATTTTTGAAAGTTAAGTAAGAATATAGATAAAGTCTATATTTACATCACGTTATTTTTATTTAACAGGTTGTTTTAAGGAACACCACGTGTAAAATAGTTTCATTAATTAAAATATGCACAGAAAACAATTTAATGTCTAAAGCAAAACAGATGTGAAATGAAAATACATGTATGTCATGCATTCATGTTAGCAAACTACTTCATCAAATAAGTGTGCAGGAATTTATTTTGTTGAAAGATAATAAATACTACATTGCAATTCTAGCATTGGAGATTAGTTTTCATTTAATGCTTATCTTCTCCTCAACTTGCACTGAGGGCAGACTATATAATTAAAATTCATAATGTATTTTTATTATAATATAATAAAAATTATATATATATAATTTTTATTTTAATGGAAGAAAAAGTTTAATCACCATACGATGACACCATACGTCTTTTAAACCTCGACAAATGTTTATTATTACAGGGATTTTTTCGCACTAATTAGTTTTTGTATGTTTATAGATTAATTCATACTAAATAAAAATCCTTAAATTTCTGTAAGTTTTATGATACATGAATATTAACACAATCCGATAAATGTTTTCCATTTTTAAATAAAAATTATTAACGAAAAACACAAATGAAATTAATATAAAATGAAGAATAGGTGAATTCCAATTTTCATTTATAAAAATTTGTTTATCATGCATTTCAAAATTATGCATTAAGATATAATATTTTAAAATATTTTTATTCAAGCATTTTCGGTAACTTGATTGATCTCACTTTTTCTAATTCTATCTCCCATTTGAAAAAAAAAATCTTTATCGCCTAGCTTCTTTTTGCATTTTTCCAAATTTTATTTTAATTTTTCAAAATTTGATTATATTTTACAATAGTTAGGAGTGAATGATAATTTTTAGTTGATTAGCTTTTCAATTAGAGTAAGTTATCGGCTTGAATAGTTTTCTTTTGTTTTTGTTGTTTAAGTTTTCATTGATTTTAAGTTAAATTTAGATTAAAATTTGTTATATTTAGATATTTTACTTTAAATCTATAAAGTTTGAGTAATTTTTTTGATTAAGTTGAGAGTTGCTTTAAAATAGATTGTCAAAATAGAGTTATTTATGTTTGTGGTATAGTATTATAATAAATGATTCAATTGTGAAAATGATTGTTACAATATTTTGGTTTTTACATAGAGTTAATGTTTTGTTTGAAAACAATTTAAATGTTTAAAATTGATTAAGAATATTATTTGAGTTTTTTTTTATATTAATATAGGATTGTTTTTAAATACTTTAAATTTGACATTTTTGTTGAGATATTGACATAATGATTAGATTGTATATTTTAAATTTATTAAATTGGATTTCAGATATTTAGATTGATAGATCTGTTCATAAATAAGTTTATAAGTTTAATATGAATAAAATATACAATAAATTTAAATGGTCATGATTAAATTCAAATGAATGAATGATAA
>Ga0123340_1002930_pt1 | contig 15753 bp, 7 predicted proteins | sample SirMexnodulemix_FD_89961 | JGI IMG/M metagenome (GOLD analysis project Ga0123340, IMG submission 89961) | Root nodule microbial communities of legume samples collected from Mexico - Siratro Mexico nodule mix | ecosystem: Host-associated > Plants > Roots > Nodule | place: Mexico: Nepantla... | reverse complement strand
GAACATAAAATTAAAAAAAAAAAAAAAAAAAAATTTGTTTTTGGGGAGGTGGTGTTGTGTTTTTTTAAAAACAAGATATTAATATTCTAACCACCAAAATCTAAAAAAAATATCCATTTAATTCAAAAAAAAAAAATTTATTTTTTAATTAAAAATGAATTTTTTTTTTTATTACTATTTTAATTTTCTTATTCTCCAATTTTTTTTTTTTTTTTTTTTTTAATTTTATGTTCACGGATGTGTTGCTGTAGCACCTGACTGTTGAATTTATTGTTATTGTTAGCAATTGTGAGATGGTTAATAAATGCCAGAATATGCATGGACCATCCTGTGTCTATATCTTTCGTTTTCTGAATGTGGAATGATCGACAGTGAGACCTATTGATTGTGTGGAAAGTGTTATTCAAGTACACGTTGCAGGACCCCCTTTCTTCTCGTGGGGTTCCATTTACACGCCGTGAGGATCCATATCTTTTAGCAGAAAAAGGAATAGAGGGAGGGATTGTTTGATGGTCCTGAACTTCCATCACTTAGTTTACCTTGCTTCACTGAAGCCTTCTCCATTCTCATGCCTATTACTCTAGAATGCCTATTACTCTATGTGGAGAGAGTGAAGTATAATTTATTAGCTAAAGTCTGAATAATTTGGTTGTGCTTGGAATATAGATATTATAATTGGGTGATGTATGTATGTGAATAAAATTATATGGGTTGAACAGGGTGTGAGGGGGACCAATAATTTGATGACTGGTCTCCCCTCCTGCGTTTGCGTTATAAAGCGGCCAAGTCCACTAACGGACTATCTCTTCTCTCTCTCATTATTAGGTGAGAAATCCATCTCCCTCTCTTGTTGGTATTCAATCTGGCATGAGGCAGAGTGGTAAAAGTAAACATAACATCAAAGTGGGATCTGACTATGCAACTAAGTGATGGGAAGCAAAGCTTTGGCTCTCTTTTTTGTCTATCCATTTGCTACTGCAGCTAGTGGAGTGAACGCAATGGTCTCTCCTTGCCACTGGCCCCCTTACAATTGGCTATTATCTGTTCTCTTTCCTTGTCCCTGACTCATTGCTTTGGTGGGAGGATAAGAGCCTTGTGCAGGGAACACTGAACCCAAACAAATAAACGGTCACTCCCTTCTCATAACATGGCTTTGGCTTATCCATATTATTGCTCATGGTGGGAATAGCCCCCTGGATGGTCATTACCATACAATAGCTGTCTTTGCCTTTTAACCATATCCTTTTTCTGTTTGCCTTTCGTTCTTCTTTACGAGTAGCCATCACTGTCCCCTAGGAGAAAAGAAAAACAAAATAAGAGAAAACAAATTGATAATGACCTTCCACAAGTAGATTGATTCCCCTCCACTGTCACACTAGTTTCAATTATGGCCGTCTGATACGTTGGAATGACCACTGTGATGGTCCTATCTTACCTACTGGCCACCCCTCAGATCAAGTCCATCGCTTTTTAAAATAATTTTTCATCAAATTGCATGGTCGTGAATAAACAAGTATCAACAACACATCCCAAACCCGATCAGGTTGTCACATGCATTATACTGTTTACTAACCACACATACGCTCTGATAATAGCTTACAATAATTATATTGAGTTGCAGTTCTAAAAAGTTGATTCTTTGGGCTGGTTGGTGAAGACCCATCTAAGGTCTGGCCCACCCACCTGATCTTTTGGTTGTGTGGGCCACGTGTACGGTTTTGGGGTTTGGATACATTAATGCCTTTGTGCACATTAAGATATTAGATAATCATGCATTTATCAATAATGATAACGAGGTTGATAAAAATAATGGTGGAGAGCCAGAATGCAGAATCTAACTTACAAAACAACAAACAAGGAAGCCAACAACTAGTTGGTAGTGGCAGTGGGTGGTGTTGGTGCCTTGGTGGGGGAAGGAAAAATTAGTAAGGTCGGTGAAGCCTAGTCTACTATATATAAAGGGTTTTTGGTTTTACAACTTTGTCTGTTAAGCACATTTCGTAGCTGATCTAAGCACGGGGTCAACCACTAAAGAATGCTGTCCTCAGTGTGCTATACCACTGGAATAAGCTACTTCATTATGCAATTATCTTATCTCAAATTAAATAATCAGTCAAGCATTCTTTTCTTTCCAAGCACTATTTCCAGGATTGATCTTCACTTAGTCCCCACTGAACCAGTTTCACATTTTTGTATGTGTATTGGACCATGTCAGAATGGCAACTTTAGAGGAAAGTTAGATGAATTTTCATGTTCAGTGCAAAGGAGTATACTACGCCGACCGCTTTATAAATAATGTGTATTATGATAACACTGCCCCAGTATGTGTGCAAGCACAAAGCTTTATCCAGTGACAAAATGCTGACTTTCTAAGCACCATAACATTTCCGATTCTTTTGAGAAGAAATTAATACAAACTCAACTAATGATCGCTTCTGCAGTCTGTTCACCGAGAAATCATGTCCATTTTCATGGTTCCATCTCGATTAATCTTAAAAGTTACTAGTGTTGAGCATTGTATCCACCTGTTCAGTGAGTACACATAGATCGATCTGGTGGATTTAACATTTAAGAAAACACAAAGTTGTAATTGAATACCTTCTCAAACATTGTTATCCTCTTCTCTTACTTTGATCTCCTTAGAGGTGAGTAGATGGATATTTGTAGAATACACGTTGTGTACACATCAGCCAAGAGTTTCAGGATACCAAAGTTGTTGGGTTTGTACCTGATGTGTGGGTGTGCCTCACTGTCGTTGTTGTCTGCAGGATGAGATTGACACTGATGTAAGACACCTATAACCCAAGAATAATCGTGGTATCTTGTTTGTATCTGTTGTCAGGGATGGTCTTCTTCTTGTAGAAAATGGACCATTGGGATTTCTGTTATATGAGTTTGGGCCCATTTAGGGATCTGATCAGGAGCAAGTTAATCTTCAGTTCATCAGATGTGCTCTCAAATCACAACTAGTTGAAATCAAATCATCAATTGTAACCTCTCTACTTGCTTTAACATTTTAACAAGACTTGATTTTTCCCTCTGAAGTTTACACCACCATATAGAAACTGTCCAATTGGAGAGTGAACACGTCATTGGGACTTAGGAGGGTCTCTCTTAGATTTAGAATATCATTTTTGCTTTTAGCTGAAATCCATGGCTTGTAACAATGCACGATTGATCCTGCCATCACATATGTGGACCATTGAAGGGATGAGACATGCACTAGAATATTAAATGGTTCTTGTCCATAAATCACCCATAATACACTAGTCAAGTCATATTGTCGGAATCTCTTTAGATAAGTTGCTCAATTTAGCCCCTCAAAAGTTTAATCATATTACAGATAGCCATTGAAGAAAAAGTTTTCAAAAGAGGGAAAGTAGCATCATCCCCTACCTCAGTATCTTTGTCTATTCCTAAACATGATTTGAAAACTTTGGAAGATGAGCGTTTGTCCAATGCGCAACAATACTTTTTGGTTTTTACAAATATCTATCTTTTCTATTCCTTGCGAACTCTCTCATCCATTTCCTCCACATTACATATATAGTACATGCACACACAAAAAGTAAACACATCCTTAGCCTTAAGACTGCCATTAGGGCTCCTTATTTTGATGAATGTGGAGGGGCCACTTCCTTGTACAAATTTGACAGATGGGTCATCCATAATAGATGGTTTATCTCAGTCTTTGCCTCCATGTTGACATCATTTTTGTGTCATTTTCTTCTTCAAGTGGAACTATGAACTTGTAATGCTCCAATGGCTGTAAATCAATGAACTCATTAATCGGATCAAACAGCTTCAACCACTCGTGGGATATCAAACTAAAGTTTCTTGAACTTAGAACTACAATTCTCATTCAACTTTAGAAGTGCCTTACATTTTCTTTGGTTTCATTATTTGAAGAACAGGCAAAAGAAAACATTTCAACCGAGGAAACTTCTACTTTGGTCTTAACAAAGTAAACGCCATTCATTTTAGTATTAATATATCAGCTTCTAAACATCAAAGTATGAAAACCTTTTGTGATAGCATATATAATTATTCTTATCTTCCTCTTATTATTTTATTCTCCACCCTCCTAAATTCTAGATAAAGTACCAAAAAGTCTTACCTATCAAAACATACTCTTTAAATTCTTTGCAACTAACCCCAATATGTCATGCTAAATTAAAGTCATCATAACACATACAGTAGACTCACCAATAGTAAAACGCAACAATACACCACACTATAACCTTTTTTGGGACTAACTTCAAAGCTTGATGTTGGCATACAAAAATTAAAAGAGGCTTTATGTTGCTCCATTTTTGGAGTTCACAAAACATTTTGCTAATTTTATAAAGTTTTTATTTCAGACTTTAACTCATTTTAATCTTTTTGTTATATTTTTATTTATATTGAGCATAAAAAAATGATTTTTGCAACATTTTGCAAATAAATATTTAGTGAAGTTACCAGCTAAAATCACTTGCATTATTCATTATCTCATGGCCAATGTGGAGGGGTACTCCATTACAAATATATTTCACAACAATTTCTCTGTTAGTATCCATTAGAATTATATCTCTTCAAGTTATCTCTGTCCCATCTCAACTACTTGGTATATCTTCCAAAAGTCACATGGAACCATGATACCCTATGCATTTGGAACTCATTCTAAATCAACAAATAGGTGAAGCCCAAACCTAACTTTCAAAAAAGAAAGTGGTGTCGTCAGGTCAGGGGTCACTTCAGTTCTTGAATAAAATTGGCCTCTCTGATAAAGCAGCTACCATTTATGACTGTCACGTTTCAGCTTCAACATGGTCAAGAAGGAGGAGATGAAACCTCAAAAGAAATGAAATTTGCTGGTTTCTAAATTCATGGTGGAGCCCAATTTGGTCATGATGGATCTTAACCTAACCAATACTACAAATAATACCAACAAAACTCCACACAATAACCATACAAACTTTTCTAGCATATATAGACCCTCCCCCAAGTAAGAAAATCAATGAAAAAGAAATGGCCCTCATTTTCATTAAGTGCATGTTCACCATTAATCATTCCATATTTCCATCATCATATTTGAACTGCACTAGAAATCTATGAATATACAGTTGATACCTAGGACACATCATATGCCAACAAAAACTATGATGCATGCACATCCTCCCTCAGTTTTCAGATGCACAAATTCAACTACAACAACACTCTTAATCGGCAAAATGATAAAATCTTTAGTAATAGTAAGAATAAAAGAATAGTATACAAATAAACGTGCCCTTTTGAAGAAAAAAACCCGGTATTGCTTTAAACCATTAGTCAGAGAATCTTAAAATATCTCTCTTGCTTTAGAAGGCTACATTTTCAAGGGAAATTTACGATAATAACATAAGTATATGTATATATACCAACTTGTGGCTCTCATTCAGTAATATCAGTATACTGCTATGGCACAGAAAATGTTTAGGATATGAGTGGCTGCAACTTGGTCATCAACCAAAGGGTATTGAATATGGCAACAAATGCATGCAAAGAGAATAAAACTAGGGCTATTGCTTGCTTGATTTCATTACAACTAATGATATAATATAAAACTATTTATTGACTAATTGTTTTGACATTGAGTAGCCGCCAGAACTATACTAGTTAGATATAACACACATTTCATTATCTCTTGTTCAGTGATAACACTTGAACCATGCCAATTAGGCATTAATCACTATCATAGGAACATGCACAGCACTCTAACGGGGAGAAACTGAACGAGGCAAGGTTCTTTGTTCATTCACATAATTATTACCATCGTTTACGTGACACCCCTTTGAGATAATGAATGAAAATGTTTGTGTACTTGCCACTTCCGAAGTGAATAGATTTCAGGTTGACTAATTGAAGCTATGATGATTCATTCGTGATATCAAATGATTCATTGATTTCTGAGACTTGCACGTTTACGGTGTCTTCGCTTACAGCTGCACTTCCTGATTCCTTGTGGATCTCAATTTCTCATTTTCAAAAGAGAAAGGTCCAAAAACACGAAATCAAGTGTAAGCAGAATGTAGAAAGATGTGAAAAAATGGTATGCTAAATACAGCTACACATGCTTATTAATTTTATCAATAACTATTTTTCATTGAAAACTCTTACAAAACAGTGTTCGTAGAGTGTTCTTTTTCCATTTTTCTTTATCACAAAGTTCTAATATGAGACTTTAGTGAAGGAATTTTATTGAAATTCCACTCAGGCTAGCAATATATTTCTGAACACGAGTATAACTATTTTCTTATAAGTAAAATCCTTGTAAGAATAAAAAAGTAGGAAAATATAAGTAAACAAGTAGAAAGGTATAAAAGGTAGGGATTTGTTTCTATCTAGGTAGGGTTACTTTATTTATTTTAACTATCAGTCACTCATTTGTTAAAAAATAATTAAGAAAACGGTAATAAACAACCAAAAAGTTTTTAATTCGATATTTTCTAATTCTAATTTTTATTATTTTTAATTCTGGAAAGCGATTTACAAAAGCAAAACTAATAAATGAATGGTATTTAAAATAAATAAATGATTGACACTTTTTTTACTAATTTAACCTAAGTTAATATAGAAACTATTTACAAAAGAAGAAATTTTAGAAATTAATTGAGATGAAATGATAATGAATGTGTCTATCTATATAAGAAGGATGGTATTTTTTATTTGTAAGTAAGAAATTTAAAGAAGTGACTCCACATAAATCCACGTGTAATTTAAATTTTTATTTTTTAATGAATATTTTCTTATTAAGTAAGAGAATAGAATAGCGTTTTAGGAACATGGCAAAATTTGAGCTGGAAAATATGTGTGGTTCAGCGGCTCTGAAAGCCTGTCACTTTTAGAAAAGATTGTATTTATACGATGATTCGTATTAAAAATAATAATTATAATTTAAAAGAAACTAAAAAAATATTGTTTTATTAAAAAACATATACATTGTTGGAGTTTATATATTAAATAACTATATTTAGAAACTGAACTCAATTTCATTTATGTTAAGTTTAAAAAAATAATTATTTTTGTTATTTTATTTTAAATTTAGATTTTTTTAATTTTAATTTTATTTTAAATTAAGTTAAAATATGCGTCAAATCCAACTAACACAAATTATTCACCTTACCTACTGAACCAGGTTAAGCAAAATTACTCTTCAATTATAAATGTAAATATAAGTATAAACGTAAATGTAGACGATCAAGTAATAGAATAAAATATTTTAAAATAAAGGAAAAGTACTTAAAAATAATCAACTACATCTTAATCTTAGGCTCATTCGTTTTCCACAATGACACTACTATAAAATCATTTATTTCTTTTGAATGTTTCTGTAGAAAATTATCCACTTCTGCGGAAAATTATCTATAGAAATTTGTTACAGTTTTATTTTACGAAAATTTATTTACAACAAAAGCCTGCAAATATTCCTGCGAATAAAAACCTACAAGAAAGTTGTAGGAATTTTATTTTTACTCCTTTATGGCTGGTTCCTATTACATGGATCTTTTTTTACTGCACTGTTTTATAATCTACAGAAAATACTCATTATAAGACAAATAATTCTGATTCAGTTACACTGCATTTCTTGATGCCTTAAGCATTTTTGTTCTTTATTCACAGTTTGTTTTCAATTTCAAATGATAAAAAACCTGTAAAAACTTTTTTTTAAAAGTAGTTTTTGTTTCTTATATTTCAGATTATTTGTCACGGATCTTTGTTTTGGATAGCCCATCAACTAATCTCAATAGTAAGTATTCATAAGCCACCTCATCCTAACAAAAGCAAATTTTTATTTTAATTCAAAAAATATCAATTATGGGCTTATCCACGTTTGTCCATTTATAAGTGTGGTTTTGCATGTTGTGGGCCTTTTTAATATATGTTGATGAATTCTTCTTCCACTTCCATACTCTCTTCCTATACATCCATAACAAATTTTAATTTTAAGAGTGACATTGTAAAAATTATTAAGTTGTCTCTGTTTTATTAAAGAGCCCCAACCTTCTTCTTCCCCGTCCGTCGAATGAGAACCGGATGGCTGGTTGTCCGGTTCTCAACTTTAAAAAAAAGAGAACTGGATGAACTAGAGGGGGGTGTCATCTGGTGTGTAAGTTGTGAACCGGACGTCACCCCGTCCGGTTCACAAAACGTTTTGAGAACCGGACGGGGTAGCATCCTGTTCACAACTTGGATTTTTTATTTATCTTTTACTTTTTTATGAGTTGTTTGAATGCTATGTTATAGATATAGATAATCTTTGTATATATTCAGAGGAAGTTAACAAGTTGTCTCATTCCTTGGGAAGAAGATGGTATTCTTTAGCTCTTCATTTGCCTTAATTAAATTAATTTAGTTTTATTTTAATTGAATTTGAAATAAAACCTAATCAGAAAGAGTGAACGTGCAAAACAAGAGACTCTTCCTAAAATGTAGCAGAAGACACTTTTCTTTGGCTCTTCATTTGTCTTAATTAAATTAATTTATTTTTATTTTAATTAAATTTAAAATGAAACCCAATAAGAAAAAGTGAATGTGAAAAACAAATAGACTCTTCGTGAAATGCAGCAGAAGAGACTCTTTATTTAAAATGGGATTGGAAATTGGAATGATGAGTAAACATATAGAGGTAAAAGAAGAGACTCTTCATTTCTTTTTTACTTTTAAGTACATTAATTTTAATTGGGTGGTGGTAGGTGACAACACATATAACGAAGTCATAATTTAATTGCATTAAGTTTTAAAAAAAGTAGGTACAAAAGAAGGTGAATAGTTTAATCAAAATTACAGTTTTCTCACCATATTTGTCATAATGCACAAAGGTACTGTTAGTTTAAAAATAATCGAAAAAAATGTGAACCGGATGAGCATGTCATCCGATTGTCATTTGCAAAAAAGATGACAACTAGATGACACCCCCATCCAGTTGTTATTTCCAAAACAAAATGAAAACCGAATGAAGCTCATCCAGTTGTCATGCTGCCAAATCGGAAAAACTCCCCGTTTACCATCGATAGTCCCCAAAATACCAAATCAACTACTCTAATCAACAATACCACTTACTAATTGCTAATAAACATCAAAAATTGCTTACCTACGACTTGTTTGAAGGTTTAATTGAGGATTTTGGAGAAATGAACGAAACGGACGAGCTGTGAACCAGATATAGCAATGAAGGGTATTTTTGTCTTTGCATTTTTTAGTTAAGGGCATAATTGTCTTTTAACAGTAAGTATGGAGGTGTAAGAAGAAGGTATGGGGTGGAGGAAGAATTCGTCTCTATTTGAGGTTGCATGTGGAGATGGTGTGGTGAAGCAATAGATTCTTATGGTGACAGCAATAAACTATTCTGAAAACATTAATTTTAACTAGTTTATGAGACAAATTTTTAAAATTCTCTCAAATGATTGCCATGTGGTATGAGTAATTTACAGTCTAAACTTAAAAATCTTTTTAGTGAGAGGTGAACAAATGATAAAAGGTATCTATTCACATGAAAGGTAGTGTTCAATCCTAGCTTTTTATCTTATTTTGACATTCAAGCTAAATTATTTACCCTAGCTTGGTACCCAAGTCCCCTTATTGGACTTCCTACAACCCTACTCTATGTATGACCCAAATACGAGACTTAAAATTTTATTTTATTTCGTCCAAAAATGTAAGGTTCAAAATAAGTTCCTAAACTACTTTCTACAATTTTTACATATAAATGTTTTGTATTTACTCCAAAAGCTTTAGACTGATCTCTTTAAGATTGAATTTAAGCTCAAAATGGTTGATTAGAAGTCTAAACAAACTCAAATAGGTATAAACTCCTTGTAAACTCTTATTCATCCTCTTGATCCATTTTTCACTTTAGTCTTCTGGATGGATTTTCATCACCTTCTCACATTTGATGGATTAACAACCATGTGTCCATCCTCAATTAAGTTAGCCACTATCTTATTTGCTCCTCTTCTATCCATACTTGTTACAATTCTTCTCTCATTACAAACAACCTTGGCCTTAAGGTTGAATTCAAAAAATGTTTTTTGCAGTATTATGTGGTCTTCCCAAGTGGTTTTGTCTGTGTGAAGATCTTTACACTAAACCAAATGTTGTTATACACACAAATCTCCTTGAAGAATGACCTTACTTTTTCTAGTATGGCCAATGACGAAATAACATGTACAAATTCACTAGTAGTGATAAGAAATGATACATAAGGATTGGAATGGTCTCCCATATATAATTTTAATTAAGAATAGTGGAATACAAGATTTGAAGTTGGAGGAAATAATAATATATAAACAACTTTTTCCATCCTCTCAATAGTAGGAAAAGGTCCAACAAGCTAAATTTTTAATCTTCTTTAAGGCCTTAGAGTGTTGTTACTAGGGATGTGAAGTCAATATGTTTTCTCTTCATGTCAACATACCTTTTCCTATGCTTTTGAGCCTTATGTAGATTCCTTTTTAAGTGTGACTAAGTGCAACATCCCTTTGTAATAATTGTTCTTGTACCATAACAAGATCTCTAAGGTAAGGCACATATTTCAGGACGAAGGTCCAAACCATTTACGAACTTAAATGGAGTCATGCTAGTGTTATTATAAGTAATGTTATACCAATATTTAACCTAAGGTAAAACTTATCCCAATCTTTTTGAGGAATTATAAGTAAAGCATCTTAAGTACATCTCCATGCATTTATTATCCATCCAATAATGGATGATATAGAGTGCTCATGTTCAATTTGGTGCCACTTAATTTGATCAAATGTTGTCATAAGAGACTAGTAAAAACGTTGTCCCTATTCAATACAAAAGTCTAAGAAAGGCCATGAAGCTTCACTATATGTTTTTAAAAAAATTTCAATTGCTCCCCTACTAGTGTAACTTGTTTTCAAAGTACTAAAATGAGCATTTTGTTATAGCTTACCAATAAATATGATGATGACAATGTACCCATAAGATGGAGGAAGTCTAGTAACGAAATACATGACTAGATCTTCGTATAACTAATCAAGAATTGGCATATCTTGTAGTGGTCCAATAGGTAATGTGTTATCAATTTTTGGCTTGTTGACAAACCAAACAAGTTTGAATATAATCCTTTATATCTTTATGCATACCATATTCAACTAAAGATTTTATTAAAAGCAATATGGCCACCTATAATTAAACTACATTACTCACCTAGAATTTGTTCAATCAACATATTATTTGAGGGAATAACCAATCTACCTTTTAAAAAACACAATTGATCATGAACTGAATAATTGGGATAAGGAGGTTGATTATGCAAACATAATTCTACAATGGATTTCACTTTAGAACATGCAACAATGACATCCTTTAAAACTTGAATAAGTTGCAATCTTTATTAAGACTAAGCCATAAAAAAGACCTAGACAAAATATCGACTACTACATTGTTCATCCCCAACTTGTATTCAATAATAAAATTGTAACCTTAAATTTTACATAGGCACTTTTGTTGGAGTTAGTGAAGGTCATCCTAAAGTGCTAATTTTATGAAGAAATCACTTGAAGACACTAGATTTTAGGTTTGGGGTAGTTCTTACTTGGATTAGGACTTTCATGCATCAGTTTGTGTCAATCAATCAAGTACTAGCATAACTCTTACTCATGGTTAAGTGAAAATAGCATTTCAAAAACGTTTTAGAAAAATTAGTGTTGTAGACCCAAATTTAACATGTTAAATTTCAAAATTAACATGTTAAATTTTTGACAGTTTAAGTTGTCACGTGTTTAAAAGGATGTTGCGCGCGTTTTGTCAGAACTTCTTCAATTTCAAAAAGGTTTTAACGAGTTTTCAAGAGAGTTTCTTGGAGGGAAAGCCAATTGTGAGAACAAAATGCTTTTGATTTTGAAATTCATCATGATTTCAAATACTTAAGAGGAGCTTTGCTTGGATTTGATTCAATTGGCATGGCAGCAACTTTCTAGTGAAGATAAGTGTTCTTCCTTGAGCTTTTGATTGTGCTTGGTTGCTGCCTAATTGAATTTTTGAATTGTATTGAATTCTTGAATAGTTTCTTGGTTGATTTGGGCTTAATAGACAATTTTAAGCATTGTTATAGAGAGAATTGTAAAATTGAATTGTTGTATTGGTGTGTTTGCATTCAAATCTGCAGTGTGTATTGCATTAACACAGTGGGTGTTCATCTTGTGCGGTGGGAGCTGCACAAGGGGGTAGAAGATCTTCTTGTAGGGTTCAAGAAGGATTCTAGAGTGATTTGTTTGTAAACTTTGTTTAAATTAGTGGAAATCCTTGTAAGTGGTAGCAAGGGACTGGACGTAGCCCATGTAGCGGGTGAACTAGTATAAAAACATCTGTGCAATCTTCTTTTCCCTCTCTTTTTTAATTTTTCAAATTGCATTTGTGTCATACTCAATTCTATAGTCAAGAACAACTTGTTGATTCTGAAGAACAACCTGTTAAATTCTTAACAGTTTTAAAATCCTCTTCTCTGCAGCGTTTTTAATTGATCAAAAACTATTATGTTGTGCTGAATTCCTTTATATTTTACTGCAGTATTAATCACTTAGGTTCTTAACTAGTTTGCCTTGAAGATATTGGATTTGTTGGATCTGTTTCTGTGAATAGAGGCTGCTAAAATTTCCTTTAACTGTTTGATTGGGAATTTTTGAATCAAGTGGAGTTGTTCTTAGCCTATGGTTATACTGTTCTATAAAATTTGAATCAATTGAATCTGTGTGTGTTATAAGGTTGTTGTGATTGAACATTTGGTAGCATCTTGAGTGTGATATGTTATATTCATTATTCTCGTAACTGATTCTGCAGTTTTGAGTTTCAATACTACTACATCATTCAATTTCCTGAATTAGCTCTTATACTGGTTTAATAATTCTATGGTGCAGTGCAGTTTATCACTTGGCTTGACCATTTGTATTTCATATTGTCTTTAACCTTTGCTTAGAATCATATAATACCATTTAGTGATTTCAAAAACTGTTTTGGGACATTTTTCAACACTTAGTATATTCAAATTGATCATACTGTTTTACTAGTTTTAACACAACTGCAGTACTAAAAATTCAACTTGTTGAATTTTGTTTTTAACTTGATAATTGTAATTTTCCAGAACTGCCATAATTGTTTTTAACAAGCTGTTTCTGATTTTACCAAGTTATTTTTTCTGGTTTTATACACTGAACTGTATTTTTAAAAAGCTATCTGTGAATTCAATCTACTGTTTTGTGTGGCATTCTCATTGTAATCATAGATTCAGAAAAGATCTCATTCAAACTTTCAAGTTTTTGAAAAAGAGTAAATTGTTCAATTCACCACCTCTTAAACATTGGCCATCTTATTTTTCAACAATTTTTATTGTTTAAGAGTTTGGATTGCCTGATTTGTCAGATTTTTCAAATTTTTCTTGTATGTTATAATCACAAATTTATGATCAAAATGATATTGTTTAAACTTAGCCATAACTTATTTTATAACATAGAGTTCTCTAATAAAGGTTCATTTTTTCTACATTACTTAACATTGCACCTACCCCCAAGTCAGCTGCATCTGTTTTAAAATAAAATCTGAGAAAGATCTAGAAGTATCTGAGCATGAGTAATATCAACCTTTAATTCTTGGAAGGTAATGGTGGTGGTATGATCATAATGAAAATTCTCCTTCTTAAGCAAATTAGTTAAAGGAATTGCCAAGGTTTCATAACCGTTGTTGAGTCTTCTATAATGTCTAATAAGACCCAAGAAACTCCTTAATTACTTTGATTTAGTTGGGTTTCATAACCACTCCCTTACTAGCGACATTACCTTCCAAATAATCCATCTCTTGTAGGCAAAAAAAATATTTTGATAATTTGACAAAGAGTTTATGTTTCTTCAAGAGTTGAAGCACAACTTCTAAATGTTGTAAGTTAGAATTTCAAGGGAGACTATAATAAGATGTCATAAAAAAAATAAGGACAAATTTCGTTAATAATCCTTTCAAAGCATTAGCCATTAGGCTTTTGAAAGGTAGTAGGGGCTTTAGTATGTACAAAAGGCTTATTAACCCACCACTCATAGTATCCTTGATAAGTTCTAAATTCAGTATTATGTTTGTCTTTCTCCTTAACCAAGATCTCATTGTTCCCTAATCTTAAATCAAACTTTGAAATATATTGAGCTCCAAGCATCTCATCAAGGAGCTTACAATAGATATTAAAAAATTACCCTTAATGGTGATAGCATTCAAGACTTAGTAATTTGTACAAAATCTTAAATGTCATTTTCTTTTTAACAAAGATGATAGTTGAAGAAAATGGGCTTGAGTTGGGCATAGCAATACCTTCTTTTAACATGTCTTATATCATGATCTTAATTTGTTGTTTTGTAATAAATGTAGAAAACATATTTAATTGATTATAAAAAATGTTAATTGATAATAATCTTTTACCAATTCTTTAGTTTAATCAATAAAAAATGATATAATTGATTTGTTTCGAATCTCAATAAGAACAGTTTAATCAATTATTAAAAAATATAATATATTAACAAGGTCATACAAAACCTATTAAAAATATTTTTTCTATTTTCGAAACTTATTTTCTTTTTAACTAATTTCAATATAGTTATATGTTGATTATAATCTTGTAAATACCTTATGTGAAAGAGAGCAAACTTGTTCCAGGGTCATTCTCGCCTGGGCGACTATATCCTCGTTTGGGCGAAATTGGACCCAAAAGCACCTCTTAGGTTTCCAAGTGACTTCGCTTGGACGACATTGTCTAGCTTGGTCGAGATATGCAGAAAACAACAACCTATCAGGTAAATCATGCAATTTCTACTACCTCAAAGCTACTACACATGCCTCAATGAACTAATTGAGTAAAAAATTACTTATGTACCATTAATTTCCATAGAACCACATCATACATGCAACAATCAAATTACAACTAGAATTTAAAAGCAGAGAACCATCACAATTGCATTTCATAGAAACCAACAGATTAAACCCTAACCTATACTCATGCTCAAAACAGATAACAAGTAGTCAGCTTCCCTTACCTGAATCACAGTGGAAATTCTCTTTAACAGTCCTAACAGCCTAAGGTCCTCAAGAACTCGAATCTGCATCAAATGATATTTGATCAATGATCAGACTAAAATACTAGGGAACTGAGCTCACCGACAAACTATGTCTGATAACTCAGAGGCCACATGCAATCTCAGAAGGTAGAAGAAAACAAAAACTTAGAACTGACTATGAGAGAAGAGAGTAGAAAACGAACTTACTCTAACGAAGATTCTGATCGGGTAGACTTGCTCCGTTCTTTGTCACGTGTCCAACGGTGAGTTTCGTTTGAGAAATTGATGAGAGACGGAAGCAGAGGCTTAGAGAGAAACTAGAGGAAAAAGAAGTCAAGGGTTTTAGAGAGACGGTGATCACTTATAAATTTACATCCATAGATACTTACTTAAAGATTTTTTTGGTAATATTAATAATTAATTTTATTATTCATATTATCATTAATATTGTTAATATTTTATTATTATTATTATTATTATTATTAAAACTATTATTATCATTAATATTATTAATTTTATTATTATTATTATATACTAATATTATTATTAATATTAATGTTATTATTAATAACAATAATAATAACAATTTTATTATTATTATTATTATTATTATTATTATTATTATTATTATTAATACTACTATTAATATTTGTTAGTATTAATATTATAATTAATATTG
>Ga0123340_1002929_pt1 | contig 15756 bp, 6 predicted proteins | sample SirMexnodulemix_FD_89961 | JGI IMG/M metagenome (GOLD analysis project Ga0123340, IMG submission 89961) | Root nodule microbial communities of legume samples collected from Mexico - Siratro Mexico nodule mix | ecosystem: Host-associated > Plants > Roots > Nodule | place: Mexico: Nepantla... | reverse complement strand
TATATATATGTATATTTTTTTCTTTACATTTTTTTTCTTTATTGATGGGCCTCCTAAAAGTTGGAGGCAGCAAGGGATGCTTACGTAATCAAGCTACAACTTAAACTCAATTAAATCAAGAGAGAAATTAAACTCAATTAAATCAAGAAAGAAATTAAAGAAATTTTAAGGCACACTAGTTAATGTTACAATAGATTATTATTGAATATCAAATATCGGGGTTTCCCATGAATTTGTCACATACCATTTGGCCTCCCAAATTTGGACTAAGCAACCAATGCTTACCAAATAATCAAACTACATTTTAAACTCAATTAAATCAAGAATTAATTTACATCTATGGAGAGAAATGCTACAATAGATTATTATTGAATATCAAATATCGTAGATATTTTTTTTTATTTTTCCCTGATCCAAAGATATTTATGGAATTCACCTATCAAAGTTAGGGTGGATAATTATGTAATAAAAATTTATATCAGACAGTGGATGCAAGCAAGTTATTATCAAAATTAGGGTTCGTAATAATGTAATACAACTTTATATCAGATACTTCTAAGGAATTGGATGTAAGGAAGCTATTTGTGGAATGAAAAAAAATGATACTTAAATGGGTACAAAGATAAACTTATTTTTTTTTTTTAATGAATAAATGCTTGTTTGGATACATTTAATGGTTAAGAGTTAAACTCTGAATTCTCGTCCTTTTAAAGACAAAATTTTGTCTGAATCCGAATTCAACAAAATCATCATGAACAAACTTTGAACTTCGACTATGAACTTCAAATATGGAAAAGTAGTAGAGACAAACCCTCTATTAGAAAATAAAAACATAGCTATAAAGACAAACCATCATTTCCCTATACCTCATAATTCCAAAGCTCATAGCTCGATGAAAACTATTAGAATACACTAAATAGCTCGAGCTCTGTGGTATTATAAACTCTATCAACAAATTATAGTTAAATTCATGAGCTATGTGGTGTTATAAACTCTATCAACAAATTATAGTTAAATTCATAAAAATTAACAAAATATTATTAATAACCATATAACTTTCAGCTTAGTATTGAGTTGGAGTAAATTAATATTGGTTAGAGTAATTTAACTCTGGAGACAATTTTTATAAGAGGAGACAATTTTTATAAGAGCATATTTAATTTAAAATCTTAAGACTTGAATTGCCTTTTTTCAGTTCATTTTCATAATAAGTATAATTTAATTTTGTTTCAAGATCTTATTTTAAAATTTTAAATAATAAACTATAATCATTTAGTGAAAAGATAGTTTAAAATATGATTTTTTTTATTATCGTGTAAATCTTCATAATTTTTATAGAAGAACTCGTTTAATTTTTCAGAATAATTTGTTTCTCATGTTTAACTCTCCCAAAGATCTAACATCACATGTTGTAAACGGATAGTGTATTTGTGATGAAAATCCATCAAGAGTTACTCAAAAGAAGAAATTCATGAATGATTCTACCCCCAAAAAAATATTGTTTATCGCATTAATATAGAAGAATTATTTTTTAAATCTCCCAAAGATCTAAACTCTTGTGATAAAAACCCATCAAAAGTTACTCAAAAGAAGTTCATGAATAAATATTGTATCCAGAAAAAAATCTTTGATCTAACTACCATAAAAAGGTCATAGCCAACTTCAACAGATGCTTTTTTTTTTTTTTTTTAAATTTATGTCACATAAATTTGAAAATTTGAAAAAAACATTTGAACATAAAAGGAAAAGGGTTCTGTTATAGATTGAGTTGAGATACATTCTTGGATGTCTTATGGGAAATAAGAAACTACAAGATTCAACGACAACATGGATAAACCCATAGCTAGCATACATAGTAGAGTTCTTAAAACTATACTAGAAGCAGGGAACCAGAATAAAACAACAGAACAACTCATTTCGCCAATCACACGTTACTTCACATTTTCATTGATCCTAGCAGCCGCCGCCACAGAAGCCGCCACGCCGCCAGGAGTGGCAGTCGCATCCGGGTTGTTTCTCATCTCAGCACTCGCCACCCCCTCCGCATCTTGCAGTGTCACCGCCTTGTCCGCGGCCAACTTCGCGGTGGCTCCGCTCAAAACGTCGCCCAACTTGACCTTATCCTCATCGCGGCTGCAGTCAGCATTATAAGCAGCAGCCGATTGAGCCTTCGCCGCCAGCCCCCCCGGTGCCATAACATTGCTTCCCGTTGCCCTCACCTCCGCCGCCTGAATCGCGGAGGCGTCACTCTGATCCACCGCTTTGTGACCCACTGTCTGGGCCGTGGCCTCCAACGCCTCCCCTATGGTTATTGCACCATCTGCAACCGCACTGGCTCGTCCGGTTCGAACCGGAGTCGGTTCAGCATACTGCTGCACAACCTTCAATCACAGAAGTATATACAACTCGTATAAATCTTATTTCTTAAAAGAGTCAGCATTTGGAAAATAGCGATTTTGATAAGAAAAAAATAAAAACCGAACCTTGCCACCGACAGCTTCGGTGATTATGCGTCTTCCAGGGACTTGAGTTTCAGAGACTGTAACGCCACGGTCGCTGGCAATGTCGTTGACGTCCAGGTGACCAACAAGGCCAGCCCTTTCGTTCTGAGTGGCGGCGGACTGCATGACGGAAGCTGCACCGCCGAGTTGGGTTTGTCCCAACACTCTAGTTTCTGCGCTTTGCATCATGGCAGCATCTTCCGGTGCAATGGGCTTCTTTGCAAGGTCGCCGGAGACATCAAAAACGTCGCCGTATTTGATGGGGTCTTGGCCTGGTTGGGGACGCCTTGGCTGTTCCTGACTCATCTTCTCCGTTTGAAATGTTCGAGAATAAAGTTGAGTGTGTTGAAATAGTTTTGTAACGAAGTTGGTATAAATAAGTTGCAATGGAGGTGGAGAGGGAGAATACGTGGCCAAACGTTACACTTGGCAGCAAGATCAGTGGTAGCATGGGTACGTGTCCTCCTCATTTCACTGCCATCTACCTTCTCTTCCCATTTTCTTCCACCAAACTTTTTTCTTTACAATGCTAATTATATCACTTCTGTTCCTCTTAAATTAAACATTAAATTTGATTTATCCTATATTATTGGCGGTGGACAGTGGGAATGTAATGCCGTTCAGGTGTTCCAGATATTTCTATACTTTTTACACAGAACAAGGCACCAGTTATTAAAGGGGAACGCACTCACTTTGGATGGACAGATTATGCTTCTTCACACAGTAACTAATAAACAATTACCGAACTAATACAGCGTCACCAAATGTATAAAAAACAATGGTATAATCTTCAACCTTAGAATCTAAAGTATGTGTTTTAGTTAAATGGATAACCGGCACTTTCACTATGTGAATTGCTCTTGAAGCATAACTGGAGCATCAAATTTAAAGTACTCTAATTTTAATACTCATACTTTGTTAGACTGGACATTCTCGTACGTTCTGATCTTTCCTACCACAATAAGTACTAAAAGTGGTAGGTGGAAAAAAATAAGTTCAGACCTTTCTTGCGTATCAATATTTTGTTTCCTACCAATAATCAAGTTGTCAAACATGCATGTTTGTTTACTTAGTAGATATATCTAGACTCTCAGCTTGTTATAATAGATTTAGCACCGTCGCATTTAAATATCTATTTTCTTTGCTAAATTTTTGAAATCAAAAGAATGGAAATAACACTTTTTTGTATGCAGATTTAAGTTAAGAAGATTCGTGGATAAATCCTAAGGATTTATGTTCAACTTTCATTTTTCAATTAATTCATTTGTCAATTTAGTTCTTTTAACTTAGTACATAGTGACGGGTAAAATATCCTAGTAGGCTTATGATTTGAAATTATAAAAGATGCATCACAATTTAACGCAGAAAGTTTTAGGCAATTGCTTCCTGACCGCACCTTTGCTTCCTGCAGCTATCACCTTTTGAAAATGCCAGTTTTACCCGTATAATATTATTGAGAGGAAAAAAGTGGTGTTATGGTTAAACTGTTTTGAGTTGTGTAGTGACGCGGTCCATGGTGTTATACTTCCAAATGTATGAGTCGGTGCAGATGTGGGAGAAGTGTTTCTCGGAATCAGGTTCCGAAAATATCTCGAAAAATAAATTCTGTAAGCTCTTTAGGGCTCTCTAGGGTATGACCTATTTTCCCTAATGATTTTTTTTACCTATTTTCCCTAATAATTTTTTTGTTACCGAAAATACTTTCTCAGAAAGGGTGTCATAAATTTTCTTTACACAAAACTTTTTTTAAATAAAAAAATAATTTTCGAAATTTTTTTTCATGTTTTTGGAAAATGATTTTCGAAAATAAATATTGTATTCTAGAAATTATTTTATGGAAGTCAATTTTTTTATTACAAAAATCATTTTCAAGAAATATGTTTCATAATACTTTTTTAAAAACTATCTTTTTATTGTGTGGAAAACCTTTTCCAGAACTACGATGAAATATAAAAAAAACAAATTGATGATTCACTAACCATGTCTCCTCCGCGGCACCTCCTATAGTGAAAACCAAGCTTACCAAAGAAAACCTAATCCCTTCTTATCTTCATTGACCTGCCACGAAAATCCTTTCATATATTTGATAAGGTATAGGAAGCAAATTGAGGGTACAGAAAGCAATTGCCAAAGTTTTATTGTTTTAACTTTCAAAACATTGACCTTTTCATTTAAGACAAATTCTTCCTGCATCTCCGTATTTTTATCCCTCTATATTCTTACCATGCACTTCTATATTGCATGTAAAAAGTTTATTATGTATTTAATGTATAATTATAAAAGTTCATAATAGTCTCTATCCCCTTCACTCCTTCCTGAAATTAATATTTTATAAAGATGACTGTCATCTAATTTACATTTTATTTAAAAATCTAAATCGGTTGACAACTTATCTGATTTACGTTTTAAAAAATTAAATAAATTAGATGAGTTATCATTCAGTTTACATTTACAAATAAAATATAAATCCAATAACAATTCGATTTATATAATTTTTTAAAATATAAATTGAATGGAGTATCATTCAGTTTATATTTGATTTTGAAATGTAAATCCGATCATACTTCTTCTGGTTTATAACTTTTTTTTAAAGTAAATCAGATAAGACGTTATCTTATTTATATTTGATTTTAAAATATAAACCGAATTACACCTCATTCAGTTTAATTCTTTTTTTAAATAAATCAAATTTTTATATTTTATTTTAAAATATAAATCGGATTTCATCCTGTTTATAATTTTTTTTTACTTTTATTGAACTGCCACACATACACATCTTCCAAATGGTGCTGAATTATTGCAGACTTCGAATAGGCACCAACATTGTACCCTTCATCCTCCCTCCTTGGTGATTCCATGGATGCAGCTCTTTCTTCAATAACTGCTCATTGAGAACGCTGACGGATTTGCCGAAGTCTTTCCTAGTAAGGAGTTACATTTATTTATGCTAAACAAAACACATTTGTGACATGACTAGAGATGCTGTGAACGATGCACCATCACTGAAGAAGACAGACATTGGCACTTCAGTGGTTGATGCAACTGACGCTGCAAGAAGTAAGACATGCTCTTTTTCATTATTTCAATAAAGGTAGTTTCGAAATTTGAGAGGTGAGATCATAGAAGTGGAGGAAGAATTCATCTTCGTTTAATTATCATAGGTCTAATTAGTTCTGGGCTTTTGCTCACTATTGTGATTGCTTCTTTCTGCACCTCCAAATCTTTCGGGCACCTTTCAAAATTTTTAAAATTATCTAAATTATCCTTAAAATAATAGATAGAGACGAAAATGCTACTACATCTCTAATTTTTGAAAATTATTGTTCCGAAATAAGATATTCCTTAACTCAAAAAATCTATTCTGAGATGACCTATTCCGGAATGATATATTAACTTCTATATTAATTTCTGAAACATATTTTGAAACATGTTTTTTTAGTTACGAAACCCATTCCAAAATAATAATACAATAAAAATCTATTTTGAAACAGTGATTCCAAAACACTGACTTACGAAAGGTTCAGTTTCAAAACTCAACCAATAAATTTTGAAATAAATTATTTTCTAACACTTTCTCACCCCAAATCTATTTTGAAATAATTTATTCCGAAACATTTCTATTGACTTACAAAATACTCAGTTTCGGAACTCAATCAACATATTCTGAAATAAGTTATTCTGTAGCATATTCTGATTGGAAATACATATTCCAGAACTGAAAGTACAGTGTTAAAATTTTTGAAAATGCAAGGTGCAAGAAGAAGCAGTCATATAGGAAAAAGCAGGCATATATGCATTGACCCAATACAGTTTTTTTAATATAAGAGGTTCTAAATGTATCATCTTTTTTTCAAAAAAAAGTCTCTTTGACAATTGGTTTGGTTAATAAACTTTCCTCTTTAAAGAAATTGGAATATATTTTATCATGACATTGTTTTATTCAGATTACTTGTAGGTTTAGTATTGCTAATAAAAACATTTTGAAAAAAAAAAAATCAACTACGGTAGTATAAAGAATAAGGTTTTTAACTAAAATACTTGTATAGAGTCGGAACATAATCATTCAATTGAGATACCAATTAATATAAAAATAATTGAAACAAAGTGTTTTCTCAATTTTCCAAATTAGAACTATTTTGAAGAGAAATAAACTAAAACATGCAAAGTAAACGAATAATTAAGGAAAAAAAAATGGGGAAGTGCATCATATTAATGCTCAAACCTGCGATTTAATTTCTGCTTTTAAAATATGATCTTTTAAGATTTATAAAATGTATAGAATAAATATTCCATTTTTCCTTAAAAGAATACTCCATTAATTTTCTACTAAATATTACAGCTTGTTTAGATGAATACCTTAGAAGTACTTTTAGGAAAGAAAATGAGAAAAAAATATCAGATTTTCTTATAAATTAAAATATAGTTTATACACAAATTAAAACTAAAATTTTAAAAATATACATGAACAAACTTTCACAAATATATAAACTAAATAATTTGACCAACAGAAAAGAGTATTTGAATTTAAATATACATCAACTTTGTAAGATAAAATTGTCTCATTTATATATTATATTTGTCTTCGTCTTATAAGCAAATGGCTTGAACTCTAAATGCAAAGTGAATCATTATTTTTTGAACATTTTCGAGTAACTAGTTGTCTATTATTGTACGTAAAAGAAACAAACAAAATTAGCATTACCAGCATCTATATAGTATGATATTTTTTTTAAAAGATTCCTTTACAAAAATAAATGAAGCCGAAATGCAGAAAATGAATAAAAGTTATCTATGTCAAGAGGTCTAGGGGGAATCTACCTAAGGGGAGGACTGCAGTTCAAATGAAAGTATACAAAGAATTGGGATACTTTGTTCAAATGTCAACGAAACATCCAAGAGATGATTTGAAAAGATGGTTTCTCTCATCTCACATTGGGTGAACTGATCACACGAATCCATTCAATATCCAATGTATCATTAACATAAAGCCAACCCCACCACATGCAGAAATTTGCGGTTATATCCTTGGTTATATCTTTATAACACCGTGTATTTTACAAATCTGCACCTATTCCCAAGTAGCATGTTTCTAATGGCATGACTGGATTTTAAATAAAAAATGTCACACGGTATGAATCACAAGCAAAGTTATCCTTTGAAATTTACATAGCACACGTCAGAACAAAGACAAACAGATAAAGAAGCATGATTTTCAGTGCAACAAGACACCATTCATATGACAAAACATAGCAATGATACAGCATAAGAAATTAATTTAACATTAACCTAAAAAGAAAAGAAGTGTTTAAAAAATGAGTATGACTACTATAAAACTAATAAAAATGCTGAATTCATTTCATTATCGTGGTTTCCCAATCAATATTGTTATAAAAAATTAAAAATAAAAGTTAAGAAATTATACAAAAAATGTAACCAAAAAGCATTTAAAATTTTGAAGTGTCCAACATCGATCAGTTATTCCTCTAAAAGTGTCGCATGTTTCTTAGCAACCGTAACTTATCTAACAAGAGAAACAAAAGAATTAGAAGAATGGTTTTACTTGATCAAGTGGAAAACCAAAGAGGTCATTAGAAGAATATTTCGGAAAACATTCCTGGCCACATTATACAACACTAATAAAATAGAGGTCACTAAACAAATACTCCTACCCAAGTCTTTCATAAAATGACTACAATGCATAAAACCACTATACATTACAATGAGATCCCTACCATGAGGAAAGAAAAGTCCTGCCAAACATCCTATAATACTACGCCGGCAAAATATGAAAATTAAGAGTTGCTGGCATTTTATCATATGGCTTGAGTGCTATGAAAAGAAGATAAAGACGCATATCACCCCCATCAAACAACCTCATTAAACACTTCCAGTCCAAAGAGCCAAAATAAAAATAAACTAATAGTGGAAAATCATACAAGTAGCTAGCAAAAGTTGACAAATTATTACATTATTTCCAACTGCTCAGTTCTCTTGATACAAAAATTACCTAACAAGACCTTCGACCATTGTCCATAAACCCAGCTCCAATGATTCTAGGACTTTCTACCAATCCATCTTCTCTTTAGCATTCTGTCAATTTCTGCTAGCCTCTTCCCTTCCGGATTCTCTCTTCTCTCATTTTTTTTCTTATGTAAAATATCCATGAACTCTATCTTCCTCCTACTTAAAAATCATCCTTTATTTCTCTCAACCACTTATCACATCAACCACGCTTTTCTTTTACAAACCCCCCACATAAAAAATCTCAAAGTTGCATAATCAGATCCCTTTCCGTAGGTTCAAATACTTTTTTAAGTCAAAAAACTGTTTAATATGCAATTAGTTGAACAACCAAATTTGCTATTAAGAAAACAAAATAATCTCCTCCCCAATCTTCTTTCTGTGTTTCCCCCTCCCTTTCAAGATGACAATGCATGGTAACCTTCTTAAATAAATTTTCAAAACTATGCTAAAATTGTGTGAAAGTTAACTTAATTTCCTAAAAAGATTGTAGAAATTAATCCAATCCCTTAATCAAATAATGTAACACCAAAAAATATCCTTTGTGCATAAGCCACTTGATTAAGAGACTAAATTGATGTCAGTTTTTCTCTTATTGTGAGAACTAATGTCACTCTCCATCTTTCACTCATCATTCACCATCCAAACTCATTAAGCCAACCCGTTCAAAACTCAAACAAAATACTCCTCCCTAAAATTTTTCCCACCACAAGCCAAAAAAGAATTGATAATACAACTGCCACATCCAAGGTTAAACAATCTCATGACAGAGTTATATGCATGATGTCTACGGAGAAAATAAAAGAGCACACCAACAGAAATACACCAAAATTGCCATTGCCATGAATAAACCATTCTCCAGATAGAACATTTTTCTTTCCTGATTCAACAATAGCAACAATAAAATTCACAGAGAAACTAGTTCCAACAACAACCTGAAATCTAACCAACATACTAATATGGCCACGTTTGGAGGGCAACAAGAAGTTAACAAAAGAATCATTCATTACCTCACTCACTCATTCATTCATCACTGTACAAGCACAAGTCTGCCACCACCCATACCTCTATCACCATCCCCATCATCCTCTCCCTGCCCCTTCGGCACCGTCACAATGAGCTCGCCGTCCACGAACACAGCGCTCGCGAGCTCCGGCCGCGTAGATTCCGGTAACCGGAACCTCCACATATCCAGTTCGAGCTGGTCGAGCGACAGCTCCACCGAACCGCCATCCCTCACCACGATCTTCGTCACGCCGGGATGGATTTCGACCGTGTGCGCCCTCACGTCGCCGATACCGTCGGTCTCCGCCACGAAGCGGAAGCAGTCGAGGTCCTCCTCCACCGCCACATCGGCGTCGGAGCGGAACGGGAGCTCGAGGACGCAGCTGAACACGTGCGGGAGTCGGCGGAGTTTCTTACCGGCGATCCCCAACAGCGCCTGCGCCTCCGACATGGGGTTTCCCCCATCGACGCCGAATTGGATTGAGATGTTGCGTTTTCGCGGGACCGGATGAACCTTCATGATGCTGTTTTTGCTACCGTGGACCGCCGCAGAGGATTGCGCCACCAAGAATAATACCGCGATGATGAAGATGATGATCAGAGACACCTTTTGTATCATAAAGGAACGGTTCTTCGCGTCCTCCTTCCTTCTTCCCCCTTTCCTTTTCGGGCGAAGACGGTGAAAACCCTAACCCTAATTTGAATTTGCGCCTTGGACGATCGCGTTTGGCAGATTGGAAAGAAGTGATTGCTTTTTATTAAGATTTATTTTCCCTTGTGGAGAAAATGTGGGGAGATTGAGATTGTGCGAGGAATTGATGAAATGTGTGAGCAGAAGAGAAGAATAGATGCGGAATAAGTGCGTCCTGAGATAAAGAAGAGGATGATTTGGATTTGATGTTACTGTGTTGCCCTTCTCCTTTTTTTTATTTACTATATTTGTCTCCCCTCAATTATTATTAACAATTATTAACATTTTAAAGGAACTAAAAAACAAAACAAAAACAAACTATTAACAACACTGAAAATTCTAGACCTTCTTCCTCCGCACAGTCATTCAATCCTCTCTGACATTTTTGTCATGAAGAGATTATGCCATTAAAACTTAACTTTGTGATTGATGAAGTTAAGTTATATAAATGTTTTGCTTTAATTATGATGAATTGATTATTTGTTTCCATATAAAGATACAGTATTTATTATTATATTGTAAATGAAAATTGCATATTTTGAATTATAGATTATGCTGTTTTCAATATTTATTATGAATTAAACGAACATGTAAAATGTGTTCATTTTAACAAGTTGTGCTTAAAATATAGTTAACCCAACTAGTTCATTGAGTAGAGATAAAGGGCATTTAAGTCAACACCATTACTCCAAATCCTAAAGGTAAAATGTGTAAAATTTGTGAATTGTTTTCTTGAAGACATGACCTACATCAAATATCAAACCTAATGCAAACCCAAATCACGAAGAAAACATAAGAAATTGAGGCAAGATAATAATATATAAGGAATCTAAGAACTCCCTCTTCCTAGTATATATCCTCTAAAATAGGATCATGAACCTACAAGGGGTGTTTTGTTGTTTGAATGAATTCTCTCTAACACATGTCACCACATTCTAATACCTATAAATAAAGGAGCTTATTATATTTAGATACATAGAAAACCTTTTATTACATTTGTCTCCTGACTTCAGCTTTTGAATCTTTCCTTGGAGTAAAACTCCCTCTTACGCGTTAAGACTTTCCACCACCAAGAAAAAGAGAAAAAGTATAATAACCATAAGTATCTTATTTAATTTTGAATCTAATTATCTTAATATAAAATTCAATTACCTTAGTAAAAACATATATAATTACCTTAATCACTTTAAACCTATACTTATCACAACAACCTTGACTATTATAATGCGTATTTTATAAATTAAAAAGATCAAATGGAAAATTCCATAAAAAGTTAACCAAACAACCTATATAATGCTATCATATATCATTCTCCTTTCTTAGGCGATGAAAATTTATTTTCCAATCATTTTCGGTAAACAGAATATGTTGTTATAAATTCTGTTTCTTCACTTTTAGAAAATTAGAAGATAGAAAAGTGCTTACGTTTTGTTTTTTGTGTCGTGTAGGTTGCCGCGAAACTTCCTAGAAAAGAATACATTTTATTTTATTTCAGTGACGTTAAAATAAGATTACTTCCTTTTCCTATTATTTATATATTTTATTTAATTTAGTTCTACAATTAATAAATGGTTTGATTAAGCGTCTTCGTAACCTACCAATATAAAAACTATTTACCCAATTAGCTGTTAAAAAAAATATGAACAATTTTAATTTATATTATGTAACTTATAATAATATATAATAACAATTTATAAACTAATGATGCTAATTTTAACAAGTGAAAAAGTTATTTGATTATATTTTTAATCTAAGTGCGGAAAGTTATCTTGTCATCTTTTTCGTTTACACATTTATTCATTACAATTAATATGTATCTTCAATTATTTATTGTCTGTTCTTTCCATTTTTTTTAATCTTTAAGTCAAACAAACCCTAATATTTTATGATCAAATTTCAAAATGATTGAAGATACTTGTCTTTCCGAAAAAAGCAAAAGAAGTGAACTTATAATCTTTGGAGATTCTCTACTTAAAATTATTGGAATGAGATTTCTTAAAAGCTAAATTAAACGTAAAGTGCTTATAACCTTTAAAAAGTAAACGAAATATAAATTAAAAAAATAACGCATTAAATTATGATTACAATATATGGGTTTATACGGCTTTGTGAGTGCAAGCTATGCACAAAAAATTACTGTACCCATTAGTTTTGGGTGAATATTACACCACATGAGTTTTAGTTGTCTACAAAGTGTGCGGTGACTTACTTTTGGGATAGTTTAGAAAAAGATAAAAGTGCGAATAATGAATTCTTTTCTCTTTATAAAAAAATCACGATTTCAAATAGAAATAGCACTCAAATTGTTTATTTGTTAGAAATTTTACGTCGACCGATTAAATTATAATATATAACTAAAGATAAATCTTATTATATAAATTAGAGTTTTATGGAATTAAATTAAACTTCAATTCATTTTATAAATAATATTAAAATTTATCAAAACGAAGTTAATTGAGTGTATCATATCACTCATAACTATTAATGATTTGATTTTTATTTTAAATTTCTAAAAAATTTCTGAATAAAATTCTATAATTATTTATTTTTAATTTTGTTATTCATGTTATCGACTCATGTTTGATTTTTTTTTAAGGAGTTTTGATTAAGAAATTAAAGATAAAAGCTTTATACAAATGACGCCAACGTTCTTTACTTTAATTTCTAATGTAACTACATTGTTAAAAATATATTTTGCTTTTTATTAGATATCTTGAAAGCACTAGCTGGTAAAATCCATTCTAAAAAAAAGTATTTATATCACATGTTCAAGAAAACTAGTAATGAATGTTAATCACTTTGTTTAAAGAACATTAAATATAGTTTATCAGAGAGTTTATGTATTATTTATGTAAAAGTTTTACATCATTGGCTGATAAAAAAACCATGATATATATTATTTTAAAAATACTTATTGTAAAATTAACAAAATTCCTGTACATGATAATTTGTGTATAAATTATTTGCTTTTTATTAAATAATTTTAATTATTTTTGAAAGCAAGTAAGGATGTTCATTCGTTGAAGAAAAATATATATACTTATTCCATTAGAAATTACTGTTTTAGAAAGAAAAAAAGTGTAAGTTACTTTTTATTCTATAATGCAAATAAAACTTCAATAATTATTTTTTTAAGTTTGCACTTCTTTCACTCTACAATAACTATTAATAACATTGTCATTCAAATATATAAATAATACTGAAGTAAAATAATTACTTTTCTAAAATATCCTATTTCGTGATACGTAATAATTTTTTTAAAATTTATTAAGATGAAACAAAATATAAGATAAACACACATTATATGTGATAAGACGAAAGAATGAGTTTTATTCTGCTATAATTTTTCATTTTTTATATTATTGTTATTACATTTATAATATTAGTGGGATTATGTTTATTAAATGGGTGATGTGAGTGGCAGGAGGTAGAAAAAAAGAATATCATTATCTATCTTTTTTTAGTTTTACATATATTTATGTCTAATTGATTTTCTTTGCCCAATTTGTTTTCAACTTTGAAGGAAAAGTTAAGTCAATCAAGACCCTTTTTCATTCTCAATTTGCACATTTATTATTTTCGTTTTGTACACTTTCTCCTTGTTTTTTAGTATACAATACATATGGGTCTTCCAATCCAACAAAAAGAGTTAACTTTATCCACGAGTGCATCAACCACATCAAGGCATAAGTGTGTACAAAAAAAACACAACCAAAATTTGGTTTCCCAATAGTTAAATTCCAATTAAAGATGGAATAAATCAAAACTTCTTATGAATAATATTGTGTTCTTTGAATGGATATGTAAGAGTCAAAATATAATTGGAAATATTTAAAACTGATCATTCAATTTATAAGAGATCTCATACACCTCCAACTCAACATCTTACCATTTTTCAGATTTTTTCTTTTACCTTCATCCAATGCTATTTTGCTTGTTTAGATTAAGTATATGGTGGTATCAACTCCAGATTACCAAATTCTATTACTCTAGTGAATTGTGCTATCTTTAATTATTAGACATAATATACTATTATTTTTTAAATATTTTTCCTAAAGTAGGGAAAAAATGGGAATTGACAACACATGATATACGACATTAGTCTGGATTGGGGTTACAAAAGTTGAGGATGTAATGTAACATCAAACGTCTGAATTAAGTGAACTTTGGACGTCAACCCCACAATGTTGTCATTCTCAGTATTCCTGCATCTGCTCAATTCGTTGCTATCATTGCTGGAATAGCCTTCCCTCAAATCTAACTATACAATGAAGAGATTGGGTCTATGGCAGAATTGCCTCAAGATTAGGCCTACCATACTTCACACAAACAATTTTTCTTTTCTATATTTATTTCAAATAATCAAATTTCAAAGTTCTTATAATGTTTTCTTTTAGTATAAAATATGAGATAGGTAGAATAGAATTAAGTAAGTCAGCAGAATTAGAAAAAAAAATTAAAAACATTTGACTGAAAGAAATAAAGGAAAAATATAAAATATAAATATAGTTCTTATTATGTTTTAAAATTTTTTTTTTCTCCCACTAAATATACTATATTACTCTTATACTTTTTCATCTTTTCTTCCTCAAAAATAAACAGTAGTGAGTGTTAATCTTATTTTTTTTTCTTATATAATATTAAGACATGTTAAATTTTGAAACTTTTTATCATTTATTATGTAATCTATTTTTATACTTTTCTTTTTAACACAGTTATCTTTTTGCAGTTTTTTTTTTTTATTTATTTTACATGGATTATATACATTTTTTTTTTCAAATAGTTATGCTACTATTTTTAAAATAAAAAAATATTACATAAAATAAGATTATGAAACCATTTTCAAATTTAATATTGACGTATGAAATACGTAAAAAATTGGAAATATAGTTTTTAAAATTAATTTAAATAATTACGGGTTTAATTTTTGTTATTAACAATTATATTTGGGGGTTTAATATCGACATGATATTAAATAGACATACTAATTTAAACTTGAACGATTATTTAAGTAACATATATATTTTCATAAGTCGAGTGTATGATAGTTCTACTATGCAACATAAAATATAAAATAATATTAAAAATAGGATTACTAAACCTTACAAGTGTACTTTTAATTATTTTTTCAAATATGTGATTTGACTGTAAAGTGAAATATTGCTGCTCATTATTGCTATTATTATTTTTACTACATAAAATTTATTATAATAAATTATTTTATTCTATCGTATGAATTATTTTAAATTCTGCGTAAGTACGTATTATTTAATTCAATTGCTTGAAAAATAAAAGTAATAATTTTTTAACTAACATTTGCTTTCAATAGTTTTCTTTTAGTTTTTTCTTTTAACTTTAGTTCTAGTATTTTGAAATATTTTTATTATTGCATAGAGTAAAATTAAATTTAAATCATGCGTTTAATTCTGAGTTGACGATCTAATTGATTCATTTTCCCCTTTTCTTTCTCTGTTACTTTTTTTTTTTTTTTTTTTTCCCTTTTCTTTTTTTTTTTTTTTCCGTTCCTTCTTTTTCTTT
>Ga0123340_1002928_pt1 | contig 15761 bp, 5 predicted proteins | sample SirMexnodulemix_FD_89961 | JGI IMG/M metagenome (GOLD analysis project Ga0123340, IMG submission 89961) | Root nodule microbial communities of legume samples collected from Mexico - Siratro Mexico nodule mix | ecosystem: Host-associated > Plants > Roots > Nodule | place: Mexico: Nepantla... | reverse complement strand
ATATTTAAATATATTTTTGTCTGTATTTTTTGTTAGTATTTTTCCAATAATATTTTTGTTTTATTTTTCTCTAAAAAAATATCATATAAGTCAAGTTACGTTATTGATGAAAACGCTACTTAAATCACTTAAAAAAAAACTTGTTTTAAGGGAAAATATTAGGTTTTTAATTAAGTATAAATAATAATAAAAAGATTTTAAAGAAAAAAAAAATCATTAAGCAATCATCAATATTTATTTATTTTTCTACCCAGATACCACTTTCTGTGTTCTCATTTTCAGGCATAACCTAACCGGAGATTTAGCTTTATCAAAAAACGATGACAGACACGGTGGTCGATTCACGCAACAATGCGGCGGTGCAAGCCACCAACGATGACGCATCCGCCAGTAAATTGTAAGGCACCTCTTCAATTAATAATTACACATTGGAATTTTTCTTGCACTGCATTTGGGATAATGCAATTGTTGTTGTTCCGAATTCAACTATGATGTTTTTTTTTTTTTTGCCTTTTTAGTTTACTGATTAACTATTTGGGATTTTCATTCTTCTCCATTATAGGGATTAGGGAATAGCATTATTGAGTTTTTTCTTTCATGTTTTTTGTTCATTATTTCAATACCTTTTTTTTTTCTTCCCCGTTTTAGTAGATTAGGAATAGGGTTATGTTTGGATAAAATTTTCGTGAAAACTACTAATGGGAGAAGAAAGTAAGAAAACAAAAATGAATTGAGCTTCCTTTACAAGCTAAAATGAACTTTTACACCTCAAATTTTTTGGAGAAGTTGGCGAGAGAACTTTAACAGAAGTTAAGTGTTATTGAGGTAGCTCATTGCATTTTGCTGTCTTATTTTCTTCTCCTGCATGTGCTTATGTACAATTTATCCAAACAGAGCCTATATCTGGAAGCTGCAGTGTTTGTTGGCATGCGCTCATGGTGAATTTATCCAAACAGGGCCTAGGTTTGTCTAGAAGCTGCAATGTTTGTTGACATGCAATATAGGCAATAGTTAGATACTGGTTATAAGTTATATACCCCTTTTTGTAAGACACTGTCCTATCAGTATGAATCTGCAGGTCCTCTTAAGTGGCTTTCTAAAGAAAATGAGATATTTAATTTTTTTGTTTAGTGTATGGGAAATGCTTCGTTCTCATAATTGGTGACTTTGTCTTTTTAGGTCATTTACTCGTTCTAAATTTTTAATTTATACCAATCTACGGTAGTTTTACCTTATCTGGAGCTTTCTTTTAAAGATGGCTTGTCAAGGGGTCATGCAATTGAAAAGTTGTATTTTTACCTGTGAAAATGAATATTCCAGGAGGTTAAGTTACATGTTCCCTATGGCATAAGCACTAATGAAGGAAAATCTTGTCTCAGTATTGGAATTCTGTGGTTATGGAAACTGCTTTGGATTTTTGATGAAATATAACAATGTATTGCATGTAAAGAGAATGTTATTTATTCATGACATGGTTTTGAGGAAGCACTGGATGGATAAATTACTTTTGTTGGAGTGAGTGTGAAATTTATATTATGAAACAAACACAATGAAACGCATATTTTCTCTGTTTATTTTATTTTCAAATGCTATTATGTCAGACCATCTGAATTCTTATTGATAACAGCTTGGTTTAATTTTGAATGATATAATATTATGGTTACCTAAAGTGTTATTTATTTATTGTTTTTCAAATATTGTAGAAGTTTAATATTTAAATCTGCTGTCCCACTCAGACCGGAGTAGAAACTGTGTAGAGTTTGAAACTATGTGTATAAGAAGTCAGTCATCTACTTTTTAAAAAATATTATAGAAAAACAATTGAAAATATATGTGCTATGGGTTTCAAAATTGAAAAATGGGTCTAAATTTTAAATGGACTTTGATCCATAATAGCAATATGATTAGATCTATCCATCCTTTCGGTGTACTGGAAAAAGTCCTGCCCCATATCACAAACATTATTAAAATCCATGTAACGTTGGTTCCAATTATGTTGGTATTATTCTCACCCATTTTTAGTCATACATTTTCATCTTGTATTCAGTTTTCATCTGAGTTCAGATGAATTATAGTTGTTATTATTCTTAAATATTGAATATTTGCTCTCGACAAACTGGCTGTAGGTCATGTGTAAAAAAGGGCTACATGAAAGATGATTATGTTCATTTATTTGTGAGAAGACCTGTGAGGAGATCCCCAATTATTAATCGTGGTAGGATTTAGCTTCTGTAAGTAATTTACTTGTTTAAGTAACCATCCTTCAAGTTATTACTTTATTAATTGTTTGAGTATGAAGGTTACTTTGCTCGTTGGGCTGCTATTAGGAAACTTCTCTATCAGTTTCTTGATGTTGAGAAGAAGACAGATGGAGATGCCCCAATAAAGAAGCAGATATTATCACTTGGAGCAGGCTTTGACACAATGTATTTTCAGTTGCAGGTGCCTGGCTTTCCTTGTTATTTGTACTGTGCATGTTGTACGTAAAAGTTTATCAGGTTCTGACTTTTAAATTATAGGTTATCTATCCTTTTGGTGCCTTGAGGGTTAAGTCATGGTTTGGATTGAACTAATATTGATCCAATGCTTTTGCACTTAAATATTGGCGATTTTTTGTACTTTGTGTTTTAAAGGACGTGAAGGCTCTTTAGATTTAATTCTTGTTGGTGCTCTTATGCTAACTTGCTAGCTTTTAATGGTGGGTTCCCCAAGTGCTTATAATAATTACCTTCTGCTTTTGCGAGCTCAATCTATAAGACTGAATGTTGTACTTTACTTACACAAGACACGGACGATGTGAGCATGAGTTATTTTTAACCTTGAGTTCTCATGCCACAGATTTGTTTTGGCTGAATATTTTTTTCGTTCTTTTTTGTGTGGAATGTATTTTCCTTTCAGAACTGTGTAGGTTAGTTATACCAGTGTATTTAGAGAAAAAAAAATAGACGATGAATGAGGAACAATATGAATATGGATAAATTAATATTTAAATCACTAATTAACTGTTAATAAATCAAGGCCTTTGGACTTGTCTTTTCCGTATAATTTGAATTAATGAGTGGCCGAATATTCTAATAAAAGAATATTTATGCAATATTCTATAGTCTATCCATGCCTTGTGAATTCTCCGTGCCCATCTCTTAGTCTTTTCCTTCTGTTTCTTTTCATGCTCTCTGTTTTTTTCTAGTTTTGTTCTGATGGCTGCAAAAGTATTTTGGACAGGGTTGCTGAAGTGCTGCACATATTGTAAAATGATGTCATGTTTCACCTAATATTTAATGTATATTATTTCAATTATGATATAGTAATATGTGTGCAAAAAATACATTATTTGTACCAAACTTAATCTGTTGTATGAGCATCTTAAAGCTTCTGTGTTTCCTATACTTTTAATAACTTTGTTGTTTTGATTATAGAGTTATTGTTGTGCGGTAGTGAAGAAGAAGAATCCTTTCTTTCACCCATGCACATCCAAGATGCAAAAATTTATTTGTATGCAACTTCATTGGATGCTTAAGCTGTTTTACAGTAGCCTCCATGTGTTAAAAGTTGCAGTTTGTTACTCATTATTATTAATTCCATTTTTACCTGGCAACCTGTTTGCTTAGCTTCACTGAACTAGTGTTGTGCTAATGTATAGTTGTCATAACTTAAAAATTGTTTCATGCAGGACGAGGGGAAAGCACCGGATTTGTATGTCGAAGTGGATTTTAAGGAGGTAGAAACTTGAATACCTTTCAAATTTTTAGTTTATATGCAACACATATTCTAGTTGACTTTGGGTCGAGTTCACGGGTATCTTGTCTAAAAGCTCATTCATGTTGTATACTGTCTGTTTTGACTAAATTAATATCAAATTGTAAAATGAAGAGAGAATGATTTATATTTTTTAAATTGTAAGTTTTTAACTGTCACTACTGTATTTGTAATCAAGGTAACTAGTAAAAAGGCAGCCCTTATCGAGACTCACAGTCAATTGAGGAATAAACTTGGTGAAACAGCAACCATATCAAGAGGTAAGCAATGCTGAATATGATACTTTATATGGAAGTAACATCTCTGATAATTTTTATCTCTTATTGTGGTGATGTCCTTTTCTTTTGTGGTAGCACGTGGTACTGAAGTGCCAATATAAATTAAGAGTTATAAAATTCACACCCTTTAAAGCTTTCAAACCCTAGACATTTCTATGGCCCTTCAAATCTCTATATTAAAATTGCAATAAAAAAATATTCATGGATGCGTGTATGTCTAATTAGATCTCTATGTTATTTTTGGTAACATCAATACTGAAAGTTAAAATTCATGATTACTTCTAATTTGATCTGATGTGTGTATGTCTCATTCTCTGCCAGAGAAAGGAGAAGTGGTCAGTGCTCAATATAAACTGGTCCCTGCCGATTTGCGTGATGTACAACAATTAAATGATATTATATCTGTTGCTGCTATGGATCCAAGGTATGTATTGGGAGTCAGCTCCATCTTTGCCTCTCTGTCACAGTTGTGAAGTTCTGTTACTATTACAATATAATTTATAATTTGTTTGAAGGTATCAGCCCCTTTAAAAATAATAAAAAGTTCTTGGAATCTTAAGTTTAAAGAAAAAAGGTTATGAAGTGTGTTGTGCTGACAAAATGTCCTATTACTTTGTTCTTCTTCTCTAATGAATTTTGTCTGTTGTTATTTTTGTGAAAGACAATGCTTCTGAATTTAATAATTGGAGAGAAATATTGTATTTTATCATACAACTTTGTGACATTTCTAAATGCCTTTGCCATTGATATCAATAAAAGTTCGTTAGTAGTGGCCAGCATCTACTGTGGGGTGGGGGGGTGTGGGGGTACAAAGAGCATATATGATGTACACGTTTTAAAATTGGCAATGACTTTGAAGATAATGCTTCTGAGTTTTATAATTGGAAAGCAATGCTGTGGCCCTTCGCACATCATACAATTATCTATTTGAGAAAAAGACCAGAAGGAACCAAGTTCAGGCATAAAATTCTTAATTTTCACTTTCTTTTTATAGTTTTGTGCTTCTAACTTGTGATATAAATAGGTGTTACTTTTAATGCTGGGGGATTTGATACTGATTTAGTAATTTGTTGTTTTCTTTTATGTAATTTGAATTTTTGTGTGTATTATGTATTTTAGTTTAGTTGTAATTTTAGTTAATTCTCACATTTTTCATGACCAAGGAATGATAAATTGATTCATTCTGTTATTGTCATCAGTCTGCCAACTTTTATAATTTCAGAATGTGTTCTGATCTACTTGGATCCAGATTCTAGTCGTAGAATTGTTGGTTGGGCTTCTCAAACGTTTTCTACAGCAATATTTTTTCTTTATGAGCAGGTAACAAGCCTTCATAATTTCATATTCTATTACGACTACTATTTTCATGGGAATGAAGTAGGATCTTGTTTGCGTTTATGGTACGTTCTTAACAGATCCTCCCTGATGATGCTTTTGGGCAGCAGATGATAAGAAATTTGGAGGTATGGATTTCAAAGTTTTGTTCTATACCGTGTTTTTCAGGTTAAAATTGATTAATTTTAGTCTACCTGGATGTCTCCTCCCAAAAGTGGAATTCTTTTCTCTATCTAACATTAGATGTGTACTTTGCACTTTTTCCCACTCTAATTGCAGTTATGCTGCTTATGTAGTTATAAGGGTGCAGTTAGTGGTAGCAAGCCGGAGTGTCTTTTTTATAATTTTGGTTCTATTTCTTTTTTCCTGAAAATATTACTGAAATGGATAGATTTGCAATAAATCACACAGTATAGGTAGATTTGAAATAAATTGCGATCATGGATAAATCGTATTTTAAAACACGGCTAAAGAAGTCATATTTCGAAAAACAATTTACCTATACTCTGCAATTTGTTTGAAATCTACCCCTTTTCGTAAATTTTTAAAAAAAATTACGGGAAAATGTAAAGATCCCACGCTGGAGTCCTATAGGGATGAGCTTTCTCTGCAATGTCTGAGATTCAACTACTAAAGAGTATTTGTGAGAAGGGATGGCCTTTGAACCTGGTGTGAGGCTTAGTCGTCTTGCCCAAAACATGATAGACAATTGCACAATAACATTGGAGTGTCCTGTGTCAGGCAATGCATTCTTTTAATCATGTCACAATTTTGGTCCTGGTTGTCACCTTTGACTGAGGATGATAACTATCTTGGTAAATCATGCACTATCCCATGTAGGGGTAAAACCCATATCTTCCCCCATTTTTTAGAGTTTTTGTCAACCCAATATTTTGGGATATTTTCATGATTTTTTTTTATCTGAAACACTATAGGGTTTCTGCTTTGATACAAAATGCAGTTACTTCTGTTTCTATGTAAAATCCGCTTTAGTTGCTGCCCAGTGACCTAGTGCAGGTCTCCGCTTTTCCTGTCTATTCGGGCATCCCCACTTGATCTCTAATCCTTAGTTTCTGTCCACAAATCACAGATTACTTTTCCTAATCGACTCCTAATTTTTGATCATATTTATTTTGTTTACTTTTCTTTCTGTGACCTTCCTTTTATTAATTTCTTTCCCATGTTTTCTCTGAATTTTCCTGTGGACTGCGACAGGTTTTCGTTTATGGACATAATTTCTGATTAAGTAAAATTTTGTATTGAATTTGATAGCTTGCTAGGTTTAAATACATTTAAAATTTAATGCTGTATTTTCTCCCTCATTTTCGATTTTTTGTTATTGTCTCATTTAAGATTTGTTGGCGATCTTGTGTTATGTTATGAATTTTGATTAATAATTAAAAATACCTTTGATGTGTATTAAACTATAATTATTAGTTAAAAGTATCTTTGATGTGTATGAACCTGTGGTTATCAAATAAAAAATGTGTATAAAACTATAATATAATTTGTCTTTCCTGTTTTGCATCAGTCTCGAGGTTGTGCTCTTTTGGGTATTTACGATACACCAACTTTACATGCGAAGGAAAAATTATTTCTGGACCAAGGATGGCAGGTATATTTGTAACTTGCTAGAAAATATATCTTTGGTGTTTCTTCCTAGAAAATATATCTTTGGTGTTTCTTCCTTGTACTTTTTAGGAGAGTTATTTAGGCATGAATTTCCTGAGAACACAGTAGACAAAACAAGCAGTTATTAATTTGCATCACTTCCCAATAGGATGGAAAATTCTACATTTAGAGATCCTTGATAATTGGTATAAATTGTCATTGTAGCTATTATTTATCTCAATTTAATTATCATTTTATCTTAGTTGAGGGCAGTTCAGGCTGAAAATTCTCAATTCAGCGACAACGTATGCAATATTAGGATCTCTACCTGTGCTAAGAAAATTCTAGTGAATAAACAACGTAGAAGATCATAGAATTTAGGAAGAGAATAATCTGAATGATTTCATTGCCGTTGATTTGTCTTTACGGAAAGGTACATGGGTAGAGCTCCGGTCTAACAGACTGACAGCTGTTGCATGTAACTCAACGGCTGTGATAACTCAGGAGTAGCTCTAAACTACTTGCTTGTGCATATTACTCACTGTAGGACCTATACATGATATACACTATCAGAGAAGTATAAACTTATTTGTTGCATTTCTATTAGAGAATATATTCCCCGAATTCAATTTTTTCCCTTGCAAGGGTTGTGATGAATTGGGGAGAGGGATTGTAGGCTGAAGTGCAGAAAAATGGGCATAGCAGATATTTGATCCTGGGATCAAGTAGCTCCCAGAGGGACTTGGTGCCACTATGCTACCATTTCTATTCTCTTGGTGTGATGGATTGCATAGTCGGTCATATTTGAAACACATTTTTAGAATTCTTACAGTTGTATATTTCACTTTTTCCCATTTCAAATCGTAATATTGATGCCTTTTTCATTTTTATCAAACATGATATAGTCTTAATGTATACTTGTTCTATACCATTAACATATTAACATTCTTTCTGTTTGTTTTTTGTGGGCATCAGAAATCTGTTGCATGGGACATGCTGAGAGTTTACAATGATTTTATTGATGCTCAAGAGAGACGCAGGTAATCTGTGGAATAGAATCTGGGAGCCTGTGTCTTACTAGATTTACAAAAGCTGTATTTGTTTGGTGTTTTGTTTCTAGAGGCAATTAACTATTTAATAGTTGATACTCGATACATGGTCCTTTTTCTTTTCTGGTCCAATACCATATGGACTTTTCACTTGTGTGCTTATATATATTTATCTATTTTTATACAGTAAACATTAAATATAAAAAAAATGCTAGGAGCTTAGGAATACACTCTCTAACACATTCTTTTGAACACTTTCGATGGTTGAAATTTGTTGGAAATTACAAAATTTGGTGGACCCCGCGACTTATTTAATAACCCTCCTGATTTTGTAGTTTCCAATAAATTTTAGCATGTAAGAGAGAGTGTTTCTAACACTCCTCTTAAATATAGGATCCGATTGCCAAGTATGGGAATCCAGTGTGGTGTGGTTCCTATCAATTTGGAATTTCCAACTACAACAACTAGCTTTTTCTTCTTACTTTCCATTTCTTGGCTTCGTTATTACGGAGGCCCTTTGTCTGGCCTTTTATTCCAGTTAAGATTTTACCGTATAATGTCCCACCAATATCTTATGATGGAACTATTTGATTTCTATTATGTACTAAAGTATGTCTTCATACAAAAAGGCAGTTTTTCCCTGATTGGTAACCTGTTGTTTTTGTAAATTATGTCAAAATAAACTAATTTGTATGCTTTACTGTTAGGATTGAACGGCTGGAGTTGTTTGATGAATTTGAAGAGTGGTACATGATGCAGGTGACTCCATTTTTTTATTCCCGTTGTTAGGTGCTATAAAACTGTCTTATAAATTTTGCTGGGGCTCTGAAGGACGGGACTAGACCAGAGTTGATTTGCTCTCTTTTGAAGTGGGAGTGTGAGTTGGGGTTGTCATCGTGTCTTCTATCTAGGAATCAATTGAATCAATGGTCAGAGTAGAAAAACCTTGTCCGTGGCTTCTTCCTCCACCCCTATAGTTTCTTATGGCACACCATTACATAAATAAAAACCCTACTCCTTTCGAAACACGTCAAAGACCTTCCAGATTGCATGTTCCATAACAGTCTATACGGGAATAGATTCCGATGTTGTTTTGGAAAGCTTGTAATTATTGCTTAGTAAGGGTTTACGGATCTAGTAATATGGAATTAGTTTTCCAAAACTATATTATGGATCAGACAATCCAGAACATTTTCAAATTACCTAATTAGGAACTATATTTCGGTTTGAGTAATTTAGAATATAGTTTTAGATTATGCAAATTTCAGATTACTTAATCCAGAATATTTTTAGATTACACAATTTGAAATATTTTTAGATTAGGCAATTTGTATATTTCCGGATTGCATAGTTTAGAATATTTCTGAAATGCATACTTCGGAATATAGTTTCAAATTGATTATGGGATGTTGTGGCACTGGTAGGGAGCATGAAGAAAGTGACTAAAGTGAAATGTATGATGTGATCACTGGCCCGATTTAATGCAAGTAATTGGTGCCATGACCCACAATCAAAACATGCTTTGTTATCAAAAGTGAAGAGTTCCTCTTTTATACACTGATATCGGAATTTTCTTTTTGTACTATTGATTTTCAGGAGCACTACTGTGTGGCTTATGCAATCAATGATGGCATGGTATGATCTTGATCATTTTTGTCCGGTCTTATGTGCCAAATTGGTAGGGGTTTCTTAATTTACAGTATGAGAAAATAAATCGATTAAATCAATCCACAAATTAATATACAAGTGGCTATTTTTTTTAACATTTTGCGTGGATTAAATGATGATGAAATGACAAGGTATGGAAGTGGAAAAAGTTTATTTTTTCTTCTTTTTTCTTTGGGGGGCTAGTATGAAAATATAATATGATGTGACGATAGAATAAATTTATTGCATTTCTCCTATTTCATAAGAATTTATTGTCTGATTTTCTTCCTTGATGCAGGGTCTTTTTGGGGATTTTGGTTTCGTTAATGACAAGAGTGAGCTTCCTGCATGATGAGGCACGAGGGCACTCTCAATGGCATATATTTATAGTATATTTCTCTTCCCTATTGCCATATGTTGTTAGTTTTGTAACTGTTAATACAGGAAGCAGGTGCCAGTTCATTCAGATGGGGATGTCTGGTAAAAAAGGTCCTCCCCAGAAACTTGTTACATAATATTGTATCAGAATATAGCCCAATGATTATACATGTGTTCCAAGAGATTATTTTAATAATTGACTATAGATTATTTTTTGAGGTTATAATAATTATGAGTACATATATAATCAGTTATTGTTATATACAAGTTATATATTTAAATATGTCAAGTGAAAAGTTGTTTTTAAGATAAACTATTTTGTTTGGATTAATTAAAATGATCAATATCTGTATAGTACAATTATAAAAAGAGGGTATGAATTTATTTGAAGTAATTGATTTATGCATTTAAATTAATTGTGGAATAAAAAATAGATAAACAGAGGTTAACTAAATTTAATCTATTAAATTTTAATCGTAATTTGTTTTTAATCTTCAAAAACCTTTTTCTTTATTAAGATGCATTAAAGTACTAAATATGTTTGACGAGAAAAGATTATAAGAGCTTCATAATTGAATAAATTTTGATAAGAAAATATGTTGATATTATAAACAAAGCTTTGTAAAAAATATGATCAAAGCCATTTAAATTTATATGATAATTGGTGAAAAAGGAGTTTAAAAGAACTTGTTTTCTTAGAAAGGTATCTGTATGAATAGAAAGATGCAAAATGTCCCAAGTAGTAAATTCTCCAAAGTTTTAAGTGATATTAATAAATATTAGTTTTTATCGAGAATATCATTTGTCTTGTGAAAATATTCATTCAGGGCACATACAACATACATATGATGGTCAAAACGTACAATTACATCTATTAAACAATATATCTAATACATGATAGAATTGTCTAAGTCCAGCATTAACTGCAAATGAATATTTTCATCTATTTTAGGGAATGTTCATGATAAAAACTATCCTTATATTAAAGGATTTCATGTCAGTACTGAAGTCTAAAATGCCTAAAGTCGAGCTACATTAAAAGGCATATCCGAGACAAGTAAAAGACAATCATTTTTAGTCATTTGCTATTTTGAATATTTTTTCTTTTTTGCAAAAATAGTAAAGTAAAATTGCAGATACGATAAGAAGTCAAGTTTGTTATTCCAAAAAACTAAAAAGATTGGACTATAAGAAAAATAGTACAGTAAAATTGCAGAAAAGAAGTCAAGTTTGTTATTCCAGAAAAATAGAAAGATTGGACAATAAGAAAAAAGGGATTAAGTAGTTGAAATATAGAGAAAATACCAAAACACTTTCGAAGGTTTTTTAAGTTAATTGATGCTGAAATAAAGATAATTTTTTTTTATAAAAATACTAAAACTAAATTACAATATATCAAACACAAGATCAACATTTTTTACACTTGCATGTCATTACAAAAATAAATTTAAATATATTATGATTGAAAGCATTAAATCTTCAAGTTTGTAATAATTAAATTTTTAAACTTCGACTTCTATATCAATAGTGTTTTTAAAATAAAATGAAATTAAAAACAAAAAAGATAGTGAATTTTTTTAGGTTATTTAAGAATCTAAAATCATTTTAATAATTTGAAATAACGACAGAGAAAACATGTGTATGCATATTCTTATCCTTATACCAAATTTGGAATATTTATGTCCGGTCAAATGTATTTACTATCAAAGTCAAAACGAATTAAGACAATACTTGCAAATAACAAGTTTATTTATGGAAAAAAACAATTACATATTGATAATTTTATAATTAAACAAATGTATGTTATATGTCATCGCAAATATATATAAAAAAATATATTAAATAATATAAATATAATCATTTATGCAACATCATAGAAATATTTCACAAACTAGGAAATATACAAATGTTAATAGAAATCTTTCTATGTTATATAAAGCACAACATAACAAAAAAACAAAATCATATTATTACACAAGAATTAAATTTACATTATATTTTGACATTATTTATTGATTTATTTTATAACAAATCAGAATACAGTATTAAGTGTTGAATATAATAGCCACATCTTATCTTATTTGATGAATCTAAGTATATATGTTGTGGGACAACATTTCGTTATATTTAAGTTTCATTTTTGTAGAGATAACATTAGTTTTCATTAGCCAATTATGTAGAATGCATAATTGATCACGTGAGTTAGTTGTTCCATACCTCGACACATGGATAAATAAGAGAAAGGTATTGAAGGAACTTTAATAATGTTAGATTGTCTTTCCTTGTATTTCTATAGGTTCGAGTACAGGCTATGACCTGGGTGTCAAAATGATTCAAAATTGATTCAACCCAAATTACCATAAGTTCGAGTTGGTTTGGGTTAAAAGAATTTTTTTTTTGTTAAATATGTTTTTTTCCCCTAAACTATTATAAATAATTGTGTTCCATCTCTAATCAAAAGTATAGACCTATTGTACCCCACTTTATGAAGTCATGTAATACATCGTCGTTAAGAGACTATCGTAACAAGTTTGTCATGTGGCAAACAAAGTTTTAGTGTGGACTATTATTTGATTTAATGTAGTGTCACATCAGTGATGTCTTACTTTGACTATTCAACCTCTCTCTCAAACTCTTCCTTAAATCTAAACTCCTCCTTCTTTCGAAGTGTCCAATCTCAACCTTTCAAAATCTTGTTGTATACAACGCGACAACTTCTTCTACTGGATCCCTTTCCCTACGGTCGATGGGAATTGTAAGAAGGCTAACCATGGAATCAACTATTTTCTACTATTTTTGTCCCAACTCAAAGATTTTTTATCTCCATGCTTTCAAATACAAGTTTTGTGAAAAATTTTATTGAAGTTAACAAATTAAGGCTACACAAAAATGTATATTGTCTTTGTGACAAGGTTGAAGTAGTTGGGAATTGAGTGGAGTAGTGATAGCTTCTGCTATTGGGATGACATGAGCACTTTGATTCGATCTTATAGTGAAAAGGGAGAGCTTGAGTTATGGGATAGATTGTTGATTGTTGTTAGTATCAATGTTATCTTGGATTCCTCATGTTGTTATATTGAACATATTTGGAGAATTTTTGGTTCCACGAGTGAACATAGTTGATGTAACGTTAATTAGTTGTGCAAATTTAGTTGGTTTTTTTATTCTTTATTCTTTTGGAGAACCAACGTCAACTTCAAAGAATGATTAATAACCAAAGGAAGTTGGATGATATGTTGTTATGCATTGGAGTTGATTCAAAATGATAGGTTGTAAATTGTAATTTTAATAACCTATGCTTCAAGACTTAAATACTTCAATACAAAGTCACAACATGGTAGATAATTTCTGATGTCTTCAAATTTGAAAAATCACAAGAAGGCCAACAATTGAATCAAAACTATTCTCCCTCAATCACTTCCACCCGTAATTGGTGTGTGACACTACATTAAATGATAGTCCAAGTTAGAACTCTGTTTGTCACATAACAAGCTCGTTAACATCATTTGTTAGTGATGATATGTTATATGACTTCATAAAGTGTATGCATGCAATAGGTATATACTTTCAGTCACATGTTAAACATAATTCGTTATCATCATTTGGAGATTAAAAACATATTTAACCTTTTTTTTTAAATGTCGGTCAAAGTATACCTGAATATTTTATCCATGGACTAAACATGTTTAAGGTGTGTGTTAAGTCGATAAACCTATATCATTTTTATAATATAATTTTTTATTACTTTTAACTATGTAAGTTGATACTTTAACTTTTTTTTAAGAATAAAATGTTGTTCAATAGCTTTTAAATGTTAATTTATTTGTTTACTCTTCCGTTATTATCATTATGATATTACTTCTTAATGAATCTAGTGAGTCTAATTAGTTTACTTTGATTGTATTATCATAAATATGTAAAATAAATTAGAAAAAAAAAATATAATAAAGTGAGACAACTTAATGGATGGGTCAAATCAAATTTAAAATTTTGAATTCATAAAAAAGTGTACCAAATTAAGTTAACTCATTTTATCTTAACTTGTAATGATCTAATTTGTACCAGAATTTATCACTTTGACAATCTAGTCCCCTTGCATTACTAAAAATAAATACATGAACCCTTCAACAATTTTTATGCTTGCTTCATTATGTATATTAGTTGAAGTAAACAGTGTAAAAGAACGAAAATAATAAAATCATTGATGAGAGTGATGTGAACGGAATGATTTAGATAAATTAATTTGAATTATAACATACTAGTAAGAAAAGCAATTTATTGATACACATCTATCAAAACTGCACTATAAAAATCTGAAAATGGGCATGGTACAGTGAGTAATTAGAAGAAGGAAAATTATTGTAGGGTTAAGTATGTTATTTGTATAATGTATACATTGGTTTTGTAAATTACTAATTTTTTTTTGGTCAATTTGACCTTTAATCAAAATGTTCTCTTTAGAACATGTTTTTTTTTTCCCATTCACGCCTCTCAAATGTGAGATTTTTGTTTTAATAAATCAAGTCTGTTATCATTGGGATGAACAAATTTTTTATTGGGAAGAAAAAACAATTTGATCTATACTTTAGTAATTTAGTACTACTATAAGAAAACATTAATCATTACAATAACCCAATTCATCCTATCGATTAACTTATGAATGGATTGGATGTGATTTAAGTATGAATAAATTGGTTTATGGATGCATCGATTTTTTTTTCTCACCTTCTCACCTCTATTAATAACAAAATTAGTTCCTGAGTCAAACAAATGAAGTAATAAAGTGTTCTTACATGAGTAATCTTGGGTGACTAAAGACATATTTTTCTTATAAAATATTTTTTTTTCTTATTTTGCACACATTCTAACGTGAATCTTTTTCTTATATTAATTTGGTGCATATCCCAATTCCCAATCACATTCGATTGTTGAGAAACAATTTTATTTAATCATTAAAATAATTTCCATAGAAACATAAACTAACACGCATAAGCTTGGGAATGAATGAAACAATACAATATAATATAGAACTTGGAGTCTCATATAGTTGAATATATAACAATTTTTATATAGCTCACGTTTAAATAAAAAAAATTTAACATATTTATAGAATAAAAAATAAAAAAATGAAAAAACCTTTTCATGAATTAAAGTTAATTTATAAAAAAGTTAGTTTGTTAAAAAGTTATGTTAGTTATTTTTTTTCAAAATTTGATTTTTAATTTGTATATAAAAAAATACTAGTTAAGAAAAAAATTTATTTCATTTTTTTTATTCCTTGTTTTATTCTCCTGGAAATATTTTTAAGAAGTTATTCAAAAAGACGGATACCAACAATTTTATAAATTTAACTGTTAAAAGATTACTAATTGGATGATAGGTTTAATACACAACATGCTGGTATATTTAACATTAATCTTATCTTGCTCCAACTAAATTCCTTTTTGTAAGAAAATACATAAAGTCTTGATTAATATTTAAATAAACTTATAAGCTTTTCCACAAAAATAAAACTCTGTAAAAATTAAAATTAAATTATATATAAATTAAAACAATTTAAAATAATAATATAAATATTGTGATACGTGAAAAGCCTTACATAATTTAATAATTAAACCCTGGATATAAAAGTTTGTATATATATATATATATATACAAACTTTTATATCCAGGGTTTAATTATTAAATTATGTAAGGCTTTTCACGT
>Ga0123340_1002924_pt1 | contig 15767 bp, 6 predicted proteins | sample SirMexnodulemix_FD_89961 | JGI IMG/M metagenome (GOLD analysis project Ga0123340, IMG submission 89961) | Root nodule microbial communities of legume samples collected from Mexico - Siratro Mexico nodule mix | ecosystem: Host-associated > Plants > Roots > Nodule | place: Mexico: Nepantla... | reverse complement strand
TCTAGGAAGTTGCTCCATATAAATTTTCTCCAACAAGTCACCATGAAGGAAGACATTCTTGACATCCAACTCATAAAAATGCCAACGACGAAGAGTAGCTGTGACAAAGAATAATTAGACATAAGTCATATTGGCAACAGAAATGAAGTTATTACCGTAGTCCAATCTGAATATCTAAAGATAATCTTTGGTTACCAAGTGAGCTTTGAGTTGATTGATAGTGTCATTAGGACTAACTTTGACAATAAAGATTCACCTACAACCAACAACAAATTTTTCAGAAGGTAAAGAAACGAGATTTTAAGTTCCACTGTTTTGAAGAGCACATAGTTCAACAATCATAGCTTGTCTCTAGTTAGGGTGGGCTAAAACGTCACCTACAATTTTAGGAATTGATACAAAAGGACTAGAAGAAAGACAAGTATAAAATGATGAAAACAATCAATGATAAATTAGAGGAAATAATGAGGTAAAGGATTACAAGTAGATGTATAACTTTATGTAAAGCAATGAGAAGATCAAATTTAGGTTATGGGACTGGAAGGGACGAAGGAGGTGGTACCAGGGAAGAGTCCATAAATAATCCAACTAAAGAGTATAGATGTTATCCATGATGGTACACTTGAAAAGAAGATAACGATAATAGATGAGATGATATATAAAATTTAGTTACGATAAACAAATACAATTTATAATATTAAAATATTTTTAATTTATCATATTTTAAAGTCTTTATTTTTAAACTTTTTTGTTATATTATTAATTATGTTATTATAATTAATTATTTTATATTTTAAACTTTATTTAATTAGTTTTTCCCTGCCTTCACCTATACCATCAAATTAGTTTGATTAAAAAAAGTAAAACGACAAAGCAATGGAGTCGTTTCACTTATCACCCATCCACCAAGACGTAGACCCCACCCACTCCTTGCCGCATTTTCACGGCAGTAGCCAAAGTCAGAAGCCAAAGTGTTAAAAAAAGGAAGCAAAACAAGTGTTAGAAAACAAGCAAAAGGCAGTGCAGCAGCTCCACCAAGGCGCCATGGACAGCCGAAACGTTGTTGTTTGCGACAACGGAACCGGGGTACTTCTCTTCTCTCTTGCACCTTTGCATTCAAACGGATCTTGAAAAATACGCCGAATTAGTGCAACATTTACACTCCCGCGATCTGAATGGTGTTATATTTCTGAAATTACTCTTATTCTTATTATATGTGAATGCAGTATGTGAAGTGTGGATTTTCTGGGGAGAATTTCCCCACATCGGTCTTTCCTTGTGTAGTGGGAAGGCCAATGCTCCGTTACGAAGAATCACTTACCGAGCAAGCGCTTAAGGTAATCCAAACTCAATATCTCACTGTTAAACCTTATTATAAGAGGTTGTTGTTGTTGTGGATATTGTTGTTGCAAGGTATTATTATCATCATCATCATTATTATTATTATTATTTATAACGATGATGATGATTTGAATGATTTTGATGATCTTATGAAATTAGATTGGTTGTTTGTGTTGTGTTTAGGATATTGTTGTTGGCGAAAGCTGTGCAGATTTGCGACATCAGCTTGATGTATCTTATCCTGTGAACAACGGGATAGTGCAAAATTGGGATGATATGTGTCATGTATGGGATCATGCATTTTACAATGAATTGAAGGTGATTCTCTTGGGCTTGTTTATGGATTTTCTTTCAACTATTGTTGCTCTGTCTGTTGGTAAATCGGTTCATTTTGACAGATTAACCCTCCAGACTGTAAGATTCTACTCACGGATCCGCCTCTTAATCCTTCCAAGAATCGTGAAAAAATGGTTTGCTTACTGATTCCGTTGCCTTCCTTTGAAAAAAATAAAACAGAAGAGCTAGTATATCTTATATTTAATTATTGAATTCTGTCAAGGGAAATTTTTTTTTGTATGCTTATCCAATCATAAATTACTATATGTAGTAATATTGTTGACCTTTATAACACTTACTTTACAAAGCGTATTTAATTTAATTTCTAATTAGTTGGCAATGTAAGATCTTTATATTAGCAGAGAATGAAAATTAAACTCGTAATTATCATATTGTTGTTTTATGCTATTTGGCCTGGCAGGTTGAGATGATGTTTGAGAAGTACAATTTTGCTGGAGTGTTTATCCAAATCCAAGCTGTTCTGACATTATATGCTCAAGGTGCTTATAGAGATGAGTGAAGGTTGATGTTTTGTTTTTCTGTTATCTCAGCCTAATTGTAGTTTACTCCCATGAGTCTTTTTACACATTTTTGAAAAATACTCTGTTTATAACATTTAATTATTTATAATCTGTAGTTGTTTTATACTCTGTTATAATTACACACCATATTTAATGAAATTACATATCATAACTTGTAAGAACTTCTTTCTGAAATAGGGAGTTTTTTTCATCAATATGTCTTCTCCGAAAAACTTGCTCTTCCTTCTCCAGTATATGCTCACTTTGTGCCCTTCAGCTTGCACCATAACATTTCTTTACTTGTCTCAGGTTTGTTAACTGGATTAGTTATTGACTCGGGTGATGGTGTCACTCATGTGGTAATTAATTAACATCTATGCTACTTAATTGTTATGCTGATCACTATAATGACACTAGGTTTTGTCTCTATTTTTTTCAATCTCATCTTTGTACATTGCTTTTGCTATAGTCAATATTTACATAATGCCAGTTTAATATAAATGTTATGATGCCAAACCTTACAAGCTTGTTTCCTTGTTGATTGTTATAACAAATCTTAAATTGAATTGGGTACAGTAACTAAATCAAACATGACAATGCCTTATCTCTCTCTAAAGAACGTTATATATTATTCTTAGCAAGTAACCAAATATTGATACTGAAATGCTGTGTTGCTTTTGACAATATATTTTCAAATTTGGTGCTGAATAAGCTTATTGGATTCTAACTTTGATTGCGTTTCACCGTTGCATTTATGTGAATATCATATTTGGCTTCTTCCAGTTCTAAAGTGCATGAACATGATCATTAGTTTGTTTACCATTGTTCATATTTTTGGATTAAATTGCTAATTTATTTGTTATATATCTAATGTAATTTTATAAATATTACTTATTGGATGAAAGCTTTAAATTCCGTGGTGGATTTGTGAGCTTGTACTTAAAATAATTTTTAAATAATGTTAAAACAGAATGGACATTTACACTAGCGTTGGTTGATTTGAATCCTAAATATACGAATATAGTTATTACTATGAATTTGTTGAAAAAATCTAAATTAGAATCAGTATTACACCAATGGATGACTTTTTGTGTAACCTCATTTCTTGAAATCTACCACTCACTCAAAGCTTATACCATTTGTAACATTGCCATAACATTTTAATTAACTATTACTCTTATGTACTCTGTCAACGTATAGTGAATTATACTTTCTAGATAAAAAAAACCAACTATTTTGTTGCATGCTTGTAGATTATTTTTTCTAAAGTTTAGTGTGATTTTAATTCAGTTGCTAGATTAGTAGTCATTTTCTATTATATGATAATAACGGAACAAGCAGTAACTTTATTTATCAGACAATGGATTCCAATCTTCCAAGAGGCATCTATCGTATTAAAATTGTAATAAAAAGTAAGTGCTAAGGGACCCCCAAAGTAAGTATAATCATATACTGTTGATCTCAGTTTTAGTCCAAGCTTCAGGCTACCAGAAACCTCTCCAATTCTCTTTACCCCTATCCCCTCATGGTCATTAGCGTAAGCCTTTTCCCATTTCCCTCTTTGACTTCATAATCATGCTGATAGAACTGGATCAGATTGCAAGGAAATAGAAGAAATTTCATCGAGATACAACTCCCCAGACTAATGGACAAGATGATCTTGATCTTCAGAAGAAAGAAAAGAACTACGACCTCTACAAGACTATTCAGAACCTGAAAACCCTGCCCTCTCTCCCTGCACTCTATTAACTAACTTTTTAAATTCTCTTCTATTAATCTGTCCGTTTCTCTCTACTTGACCGAGTAGTGCATTACAATTTTCACAGTTATGTGCACTGCCAATTGTCATTGTTACTATTCTTTCACTACCGTTTATCTTGCCTCTCATATTCTCCTTTGGTGGGAGGTCTAACACATCCTTCATTTATCATTTGCACATGCCCTTCTACTTTGGAATCCTATTCTCTGCACTAAATGAATTCTTCACTATTCATTGATTACAATTCCTTCGTACCTTCATTGTTGATATTAACCCAACTTCCTCCAGTCTGGACCCATCATGATTCCTTTTTCTTCATATACATGGGTTTAGCAGCTATCAGTATATGTAACCAAGCATCTAAGCCATACACTTGAATGGATTCCCCACATTGTTTTGGCCGTTTAAATAAGGCAAATAGATTGAGGATCTTATTATGTAAAGGTCCTACAGCTGAGAAAGGAGAGCTAGAATCACAACTCACAAAGTCGCTGGCTTTGATCCTGTTGTATGTGTGTGTCAGCCATTGATTTATGCAAGTAACAATATATCATGCCTCAAAACATCCTTAATGGTTTTGCAGTCTGGAATTAATTTAAGATTGATGTAGAGGAATTATTTCAATTCTTCAAGAAAAAACTGTTACTCTGCCCTTGGAATTTTCTTGAAGCAAGGCCGAATAGGTAAAAATGTTGTGACTTGTGATTCATTGTTTATTTTTTTATTGAGAATTGGGACTCCTCTTGTCTATTTCCATTTTCTGAATGATTATGAAGTGTAATATACGAATGAAACACTATGATCACCAATCATGTACACAAGTGTTATGTTGTACGACCCATGGTTTAAGAGTGCAAAAGGTGGCTAACATGTTCAGTATTTTGCCATTACCGTAATACTAAATTATTATTATTACTATTATTATTATTATTTATATACATTCCAAGACTGTTAACAATGAAAGTTATCATCCAGGTTCCTGTTGTTGATGGCTATTCTTTCCCTCATCTAACTAAACGAATGAATGTTGCTGGTCGACATATAACCTCCTATCTTGTTGATTTACTTTCAAGGAGGGGGTAGGGACTAACTTCTTTATTTCAGTTGTAATATCTTATATATACTTAAATTCTTATTGGAACACAATTTTCTGTCCTCAAGGTATGCATTAAATAGGACTGCTGATTTTGAGACTGTTAGGGAAATCAAAGAGAAGCTTTGCTATATAAGGTTGGCCACAAATCTCAAGCTACACTTTGATTTCCTGTGTTCTGTAATCTTTCCTTAGTAGGTAAATCTATTTTCCCACAGTTACGACTACAAGAGGGAATACCAGTTGGGGCTTGAGACCACCATCCTTGTTAAAAATTATACTGTAAGTTGACATCCTGCATTTGTTGATATCTTTCTATGACTAGTTCTGTGCAAATAATTCTAGATTTAGTAGGAAATTCTGGTTAAAATGGCTTTCCTAAAGATAGAGGGACAGGAGATTCATGTTCTGCAGATACTTCAATCTGTTCTTCAATGAATTTCAATTCCTATGCTTTTCAAAACTTTCTATAATTACATTCATTCTTTCTCTTCCTGAATGCATGCAAGTACTTTGTGCTATTATTATTATTATTATTATTATTATTATTAATGTCATTGTTATTGTCCATGTCGTGCATTTGGTTTAAAGGATGGAAAGGGAGGGTTCTGATGTTTGATTTCGTCCAAGATAAGTGTAGAGGAGGGAAAGTGAGTAATATATTGTTAATCCTATGAGCATCAGTGAAGGGGATGGGAGGTGAAATCAATTCCTAGAAGAATTCACTCAGTATAGTAAACAAAGTTGTGAACAACCTCTTTTGAATCCTCCTAATATTGGATGGGAGAGATTTGGCCTCATTTATCCTTGCCTTCTAAATTTGAGCTAAACTATGAAAGATTAAAACATCGCCTCCCCTCTCTTCGAAATTTCATGTGTGCACAAGGTAATTGTCATTAATATTGTAAGAACATATGAAAATATCTAATATTTTGATGTTATATCATAGTCTTAGATTACTTTTAGGATTAGTTTCCCTCTATGCTCATTATATTTAGAATTGCTTACCATATTTCCTCATCTCATGATTACTTATCTACATAATCAGTATAATTAAAGTTTCGTTCTCTAAGTTTTGTGATCACATCACGCATTGTAGTACATCACATCATATCAAGTCAATATCAATCAAACAAAAATCCTCCCCTTTTTCCCTGCATGTTGATTTATCCTCTTTGAATCAGCTTCCAGATGGAAGGGTCATTAAAGTAGGCACTGAAAGGTTCCAGGCTCCTGAGGCTCTTTTCACTCCGGTAGGTATTTGGTGCTCATTGACTTGTGTTTTCTATTGTTAAAGGCATATAGATTTACTTTTTGTCTCTTTAAATGACATTTTCAAAGTGCAAATCCTATCAGAATTGTTATGGCAATTCTTCTTCAAGAGCATAACTAAATTATTTTCACTATGTTTGTAATTTTAGCTGAATTACTTAGCATGTAATTTGCTGGCTTATGATTGCTTGGCCTTTTCCTCATTGAGTAGGAACTTATAGATGTAGAAGGTGATGGAATGGCTGACATGGTTTTTCGCTGCATTCAAGAAATGGATATTGACAACCGGATGATGGTACGATACTCCTTTTGAAATCCATTGTTGTAAATAGCGAATCATTAGAAAAAAAGTATCCTCATTATCTTCATATTGATTGGTAGAATATATCTCTACAATCTTCCTATTCATTTCAACATATTTTTATTTTCTTATTTTAGAGAGTTTGGTTAGGAGTGGTGAGAATGTAATTGATTGTAATTGTTATCATTAAAATAATTTTTTGTCCTTACATAGTTTGAGTTAGTATAACTGCTCTCGGTCTTCGGAAATCTCCGCTGCCACGTAAACAATTGCCACTGCCACTGTACATCACTGCCGCCTTTGAGGTCAGTGTTGGATCAGATATGTGCACCCCATTTAGGCGATTACATTGCCAATGGAGTTGCCACGTGGCCCCACCATCGCCTTTGAGGTCAATGGTGGACTAAAAAGGTGCAGCTCACACACCTAGCTCTCTCAAGTGGTCATTTTCTCCAATTCCTCTTTCCTCTTATTATGCATATGCATCACCTCCATTTAGTCCCCTCCTGTTCAGCCTATTCTTTTCTCCTAGTATAAGCGTGTCTTGTATCAGACATGTTTTTCTTGTTTTCATCTTTCAACAAACTATTGCTTTTGTTGGATTCATGGTGTTCAGTATCTTCTTTTGCATGTGTCTCAAAAGTAGACGCTTTTAAAAATCCCATGTACTTAATGAATCTGGAGTTTGCATGTGATTATTAGCAAATTGCTCGAGTATAATCTTCATTCTTGAAAAGTGAAAGAAGACTTCCATTTCCAAAATTTTACATTAGACATAACTCACTGTCTTTTTTGGTGTGAAGTAGTGTCAAATCAAACTACCAAACAAATTAGCTCTTTATGAAAAGGAGGGGATCTAGCATAACCTTCAGCTATACCTTGTTATAACTTCAATCGCGTTACTCACCCAACCTTATATGAAATTTTTTATGTCCTCCGTCATGTCCTGCTATAGTAGTCTCCAGAGCCTTTGTCTCTCATTTATTCTTTGGTTGTCAACACTAAGGAACTCTTGGGCTCGAATGAAATTCACTGTACCCTTGCATTGTATAAATGTCGAGGTGGAAAGTATGACTCAATTTTAGTTGGGGCTATTATTTTGTTAAAAATCTTTTCTCTCTCTGTCTGTCTTTCTTCACCATTACACCTTTCTGCCTTCTGAACTGAGCAAGTCCTCAATCTTCGAATTAACAATTTTATTTGAAATCAGATCTCTATCTACATGATCATATTTGTATTGGGTCATGGGTCATGACTAAATTGCATCGTTAATGGCCAACGTTCCAAATAACTATTATTAAAATATTCCTTTAAGTGAAGAAATTATGAATAGAACCACTGCAGCTCTAGCGCGTCTTGCACACTTTCCATCTGTTCACAGCACTCCTGTCTCTGATATTGTATTTTGAAACTGTCATGCAATTTATTTATGCTGTAAAGTTTTGTCTTGCAGCTATATCAACACATAGTTTTAAGTGGAGGGAGCACCATGTATCCTGGATTACCAAGCCGGTAATTTGTCTTCTTCTTTACCTTGGTTCTAATTGTCCTTAATCTTGTGTTGCTGAATTTTCTAGTTAATATTATTATTATTATTATTATTACTTTTAAATAAGTATTTGTGTTTTATATTATTATGTGTCTTGTAATGATCAGTATCTCTTAATCTTTTTCTGCTTTAGCTGTTTGGGCAGGTGCAATAGTGCACTGATGGTGTATTCCCTTTTAAGTTTCACTACACACGTGTGTCTGTGTGGTGTGTGTTACGTCTGAGTTAAAAACCAAAGCTTTTCTTTTTAAAGCTTCAAGAGTTTAGTATCATGAAATATATGTCCACACATGTATTACACGACACTAATCTCAACCCTTAAGTATGTGGTTCTGTTAGATCCATAGTAGTGATAATCAGATGTAAGTGACAGGTAATGTCATTTTTGTGTGGATGCGTATTATGCCTTTTGTCCATTTTTCTGAATATTTAAAGTGCCTCCCAATGCATTTTTTCTTTGGCTGAAAGTACCTTCCAGAATTCTATATTGATCTTTTAAGAACTAATAAGGCAGATTACTTCTCTTGTTAGTGTGAATAATTGTGTAGGCAATAATCAATAATTATGGAGTTACTTTTCTTGATCTCAAAAAGAAACAATAAATGGGTAGTCAAAGGAAAAACAAATCCGGGTTGGGAAGAATTTAAGGTGTCATTAGTGGAGAGATTTCAACCTGCATGAGTAATCCCTTCTAGTCATTATTAGCATTGAGGCAAAGATAATTTGGTACAAGAATATGTTACTGAGTTTGAGAAATATGCTGGTTTTGTTCAAGAGTTGGGAAAGTAGTATTTGCTGGAAATTTTTATGAATGGGCTGAAAGAAGATGTAAGAGCAAAATTGAGGTTGTATGAACCTTAGAAACTATCGGAAGCTATAAGCAAAGCAAGGAGAATTGAAGAAAAGAATAGGGGTGGTGTTCATGATGGAAGAAGCAATGGATCTTTTCGAATGTACCCAGTTCTAGATTTGCAACAAAAGAATGGTAATCTGGCGCACCCAAAAATACTGGACCAAGTACTGTTGCATCTCAAGCCTTTGTTAATAAGAAGATTTTTCCTAATACTGTTAGGGGAAGGAATCCAGATCAGTGGTTGACTCATGCAGAAGTGCAACAAAAAGTGAGAATGGGGGGATGTTTTTTTGGGCCTAATCATGTATGCAAGAATAAACGTTTTTTTGTGATATGAGAAGAGGAGGAGGAAGCAGGGATGTCGGAGGAAAGTATAATAGAAGTAGTCGATGAAGCAGTAAAGCCTTAGTTGTCCTTGCACAACAAAGTAGGTTTCATACCAAGAAATCTCTTAAGTTGTGGGTTCAGTTGAGGAATTGTAAGTAGGTGGTTCTAATGATAGATTGTGGAGTTACCCATAATTTCATTTCAACCAAGTGGTGGATAAACTGCAGTACCTGTGACAGGAACGTCAAGTTATTTTGTGGAAGTGGGAGATGGACAAAAGGTACGATGTAGTGGAGTCTGTAAAGCAGTTCAGCTGAAATTACACGGTGTTGAAGTTCAACAATATTTCTATCTTTTTAGATTGGGAGGTGCAAATGTGGTTTTTGGGATTAGAATGGTTGGCTGGGTTAGGAGATATTAAGGCTAATTTTGAAGAATTAACCATAAAAATATAAGTTAGAGGGAAACAAGTATTGCTGAAAGCAAATCCAGAATTGATTAAGTCAGCCGCTTCCATCCGAGTAATTCAAGGAATTTTGCAAAATCAAGGTCAGGAATTTATTGTGGAGTGCAGTTCTATGGACAAAATGGAGAATGCAGAATCAATTTCAGCCGAAATCAACACTATGTTGGAAGAATATGCACACGTTTTTCATTGTTCCAAGGTTTATCACTTCATAGACAAAGTGATCATGCTATTGTGCTTAAAGCTGACGCCAATATTCTTAATTTGTGGCCATATAAATATCCTCGTTACAAAAATGACGAAATTGAAAAATTGGTGGGCTTATCAGGCCTAGTGTCAATCCTTACTCAAGCCCTATTATTTTGGTTAAGAAAAATGATGGTAGGTGGAAATTTTGTGTGGATTATCGAGTTTTGAGTAAAATAACATTACTAGAAAAAAATTTTGTAGTAGAGCTATTGGATGAAATAAGTGGGGCTGTCATATTTTCGAAATTTGATTTGTAGGGGGTTTACCATCAAATTCGTATGAAATATGAGGATATTGAGAAGGTAACTTTCAGGACACATGAGGACCATTGAGTTTCTTATGTCTTTCGGATTGACTAATGCCCCATTTACTTTTTCTGACGATATTCTGATTTATAGTCAGAATTTAGAGGATCATATTCAACTTTAAAATTGATCTTAAAGTTGCATTAGCATGATTTGAAGGTGAATCAGAAAGTGCATTTTTGGTCAGTCTGGGGCATATTATTTCAGGACGACGGGTGCAGCAGACCCAAGAAAATTAGATGCTGTGACTTTACAGCCCACCCTGAGAGATATAAAAAGTTTAGGAGGATTTTTGGGGTTAGCATGTTATTACAAACGATTCGTTAAGAACTATGGAAAAATAGCTCAACCGTTTACTGCTTTATTAGAAAAAAAAAAAAAAAAGGATGCTTTTGGGTGGAATGCAGTTGTTCAAGCGCCATTTGAGAAGTTAAAATCTTCCATGACCTCCCTACCTATTTTAGCTGATCCAGATTTTTCCAAGCAGTGTATTTGAGACAGATGCTTCAAGCACTGGGTTAGGTGTTGTGTTATAGGAGGAGTGACTTATTGCTTTTTAGAGTAAAGCGTTGTCAAAGAGGAGGCAATTGAAATCAAATTATGAATGGGAGCTTATGGCAGTTATTTTAGTGGTTCAACAGTAGTGACATTATCTTATGGGAGGACGGTTCATTATACACACGGATCAATATAGTTTAAAATTAAAACGCTCAACGAGGAGAGATTATTGAGCAACGAACGGTTTAAATGGAATACTAAATTAATTGGCTATGGCTTTGATATTCAATATAGATCGGGACGGGGAAACATAGTCGCTGATGCTCTTTCAAGACAATTTACTTTCGCACATGGTTATCAAAATTCCGAGTCAACTCATAAACTCATACGAGTTTACGTTCCCTAACGAGTTTACTTTCCCACACCCTTGAAGCCAGTTAACTCGTACATAGAATCGTTTTTTAGTGAGCTCATGTAAAGTCGAGCAAACTTGGTTAAACTTGTGTAAAATGGTGAGTTTAGAGACAATTCAGCGAGCTAAATTGGACATTAGAAAAACCCAAAATGGACACTGGATTTGATTATTTCTAGGTCACAATTTATGCAAAACGCACCTAGGGAACAATTTCATGGTTCCTGGGTTCTCTCTTGCAAGTTCCTGCCTTTTTCGGGTGTTCAAGTTGCGTTCTACTATTGCACCAGTAGATTTTCTCTTGGCGTCTTTCTTGGCTCCGCTCCGTCTAGATTTTTTTGATTCTCCTCGACACCTTGCCATATAACTACTCCGATTTCCTTTCTCTTGTCCAGTTTCAGATATAGGGCCGATACAAGCTACAAAGTACAGGGTTAGGTCATATTAGGGTTTTAGATTTTTTACTCCTCTCTTGCTATGTTTCTGTTGCGCCTCTATTTAAGTCCAACAACCTTTTTATGTAAAGCATAATATATCATATAATTAACTAGAGTAATAATAAAAGGATGATAATATTAGAAAAATATAAAAATATTTGAAAACATATGTAATATGATAAAATAATAATAATAACATTATGGTAAAAAAAGTATAGAGTTATCTAGAGCATCATATAATATTGAATTATTATGTTATTTATAAGTATTTCAATATTTTTTTTCTATCTGAAGAAACTCTTAGGAGTTTACAAAGCTCCGACGAGTTTATTGAGTTTGACAACCTTGCTTCGCAGCTATAGCAGTTGTGCAAGCTGAAAAATGGCCTGGATGGGGTTCTTTGTTAGTTCATGATCACCCTCTCTATAATATTTCCAAAGATTTGGTGGCCAAAAGTGAGGATCACGTTACAGTGGATATATTTTAAAGGAAGGTTGGTGCTTCCTCAGAAATCTAGCTAAATTTCTATCTCCGCCAGGAATTACATGATTCTCCATTTGGTCATTCCGGCTTTTTTGGGACACACAAAAGGGGGGCAAATGCAGTATATTGGATGTGTATGAAAAATGATATTAAGAGCTATGTGGCATGTTGTGAGGTTTGCAACTAAATAAGGCGAGTTCCTTGGCACCCGCTGGTCTTTTACAGACCTTACCTATCCCTCAATGTAAAGCTTAGTCCCTCAATTTATGATCCGTATCAGATCCTCCAAAAAATCGGTGAAATTGTCTACAGGCTGGACTTACCAACTGATAGTAAAATTCATCCGGCTTTCATGTCTCTTTGAAAAGAGTTGTTAAACCCATGGCTTCTCCACAACCTTTACTTGCTTGCTGCTTTGACTGAAGAAAAGGAGCTCTAAATCTTTCCAGAAGCTGTCCTTAGTAGCAGACAAAATGCTCATGGAGATGTAGAGGTGTTGCTTAAGTGGCAACAACTTCCAGCATCTGAGAATAGTTTGGAGTTAAGCATGAGTTGTTCTCTCAATTCCACCTTGAGGACTAGGTCTCACCTAAAGGGGGGAAGTATTGATAGAACAAGATAACCTACTAAATACGCATATCAGAGAAAGAATAAGAAAAATTATAATGTGTAATAGTGATTGAGGTCATCTGCCAGTTAGTTTTGCAAGATTAATAGGGAAAATTTGTTAGTCGTCGTGGTGGAAAATACAATTGTATAGTTTTGTGTGGGAAATAACTGAAATTAATTCTTTTGAGAGTTGTTACTGTTTGAGGAGTTCTTTAATACCAATAAATACATTTTTGTTTCTTTGGTTAGTTGTTTCTAGATTCTAATCTGATCCCATTTCTATCACCCCTTTCTTAATATTGTGTTTCGAAGTTAAAGTTGGTAAATCTATATTCTTCCTCCATGGCATTTTTCAGATTGGAAAAGGAAATACTTGATCGTTATCTTGATGTTGTCCTGAAGGGTAACAGAGATGGATTGAAGGTAAACTTAGGCTTCTTCTTTTTTTTTTTTGCTTCTGCATGTGTATCGAATGTAGCATGTGTATTATTGAAGATACATTTATTTGTAATTTAAGCTTTCTTGTCGTTGCTTGTTAATTTAGAACCAATCAATAATTCTTTTTAGCCAGCTTTCTTGTCGTTGCTTGTTAATTTAGAACCAATCAATAATTCTTTTTAGCCAATAGAGTTACTTATTGGGAAGTATTATGGGGTCCTCAAGTCCCACATTGAGTAGTATGCGATGCTCAATGCAGTATTTAAATGTTTGGTTCTCCCCCTTAATTGGTAGCTTTTGAGGATGGGTTCCCCTAGAGCGTGGGTATTGATCAATAGCTCAAGACACAATATTTTGTTGGTTGTTAAGTATATTCTGAAGACATTGATCTGAATGGAAGGAAAAGATTGGTGTGCTCTTGAATTAAATCAGGCCACAAGGCCTCAATATAATGTACAAGCCTTAAATTGTGAGATTCCCGTCACTTTCCTTTTCGGTACTTCCTCCAAAAATGGCTGTAACATGCAACCATGGAAGTTAAGAATATACAGGATGCTTTAAAAAAGAAAGAGAACAGTACGTGATTTGCGAAAGTTTATAATCACAAATTCGGCCGACTTATTGTTCCTATATTCTCATCTTTTATGTTGTGATGCTGATCAGAAATTACGACTAAGAATAGAGGATCCACCACGTAGGAAGCACATGGTGTACCTTGGCGGTGCTGTACTTGCAGGAATAATGAAGGTTTGAGTTAGCTGTTAATTTTATGGTTTTTCTGAATTCATAGGCTTATGTGTCCATGCAGATGTGATGGATGTTGGCATATTTTAATCTCAGGATGCACCAGAGTTTTGGATTAACAGGGAAGATTATCTAGAAGAAGGAATTGCTTGCCTAAGCAGGTGTGGCCAGGCATGACTTTGAGGTCCGTGATGACTCTGAAACGGGAGATCATTTTGTGAAGCAAAAGCACTCCAAGAGGCTGAGTGATGAATATTCAAAGTTGTTAAAACTGCCTACTAAAATAGCTTACATTAATTGCTGTTGGCCTTGTATAGGTGTCTCTATGGAATACTAGAGGCTACCTGCGATTGTGTATGCACTTGCGTTTTCTTGATAGGCACGACAAGAGAATTCTTGTATCTTGTTTTTGTAACAAGAATTGTTGCAACTATGTGGCATAATGTTGAACAAAGAACACATTGTGAATTTTGTAACTGTTTCTTGTTCGTTTTACTTTGTTGAGAAAGCTTGTATACGGAAGACTTTACACATCTATGTCGGCAATAATCAACTAATGGATTAATATTATCTAGCTGTGGAAGATATTGGAGCTTTGTGTGCATAGCATTAAGAATGCGTTTCAAGTCTTGAGTGTTTTTTTTTTTCACCAACGTAGCCTACCTATGTTACAAGAACATAGATTTCGCTTTTAACTTGTCTGTCTTGACTTTTATTCAATTTATAATTGTCTCTCAAAAGTATCAAAGCGTAAATTTTGTCTCTAAGTCTTAGTATATTATTTTTTTTCCAAGAGTTTGTTTGTAATGACTTAGCTTTAAATTTTAAAAATTAAAACCAATTTTTAGTTTCGTGCCCTTAGTTTTAAATTTTTCTGATTTTCATTTTTTAAATTTAGTACTAAATTTTAAATTAAATACATAACTTGTACATTTGATGAGTTTGTTTTGGTGTTCGTTGGTGGTTGATTTATAATGATGGGGTGAGAGTCACGATGATTTTGTTTGGGGTCGTTTGTGGTTGATTTATAATGATGAGGTGAGTGACAAGTGAGGGAAATGAAGATAATGATCATGAAAATTGTGATAGTGAAAGTTAATTATGATTGCCGTAATAATGTTGGTAATAGTAATAATGAAAATTATTATGATAATAGAGTAAATGGGCAATTAATTTTTTAGATATACAGGTGTTATCAATTTAATTTTAGAAAAAAGAAAATTTTTTATTTACTCCGTGGATATGTGAAAAGTTAGGTTTAGTTTTCAATATTATTATCATAGTTTAATGGAAAATAAGTGCTGTTTGATTTAGGATTTGTTTGGTTGGGGGAGTGGATTTGAAGGGATTTAAGTGGATTGTGTGTGTGGATGAGAGAGTTGTTTGGATTAATGGATTGATGGTAAGATTTGAAGGGATTGATTATGAAAGTTTGTGATTGATTTGATAGATGTTATAGATTTGTTTTTATTTTTTTAATTGATATATTTCTGAAATTAATAATTAAGCCTTGTGAAATAAGATGGTAAACAATTAAAATTAATTAGATTATATTGATTTTAATATAAAAAATATAGAAATTGAATCAACTAACTAGATATTTTTTAGTAGGTTGATAATGATTTTATCTAATCTAATCCGTGAACATTTTTACTTTTGTTTTTTAATAATTTTATATTTAAAAGAAAATAAAACTGTTTTTATGATGAATAAAAAATATTTTAAATAACATCTTCTCCCCTCAATTTCATCATAAATATTGAATCAAACAAGG